>ENA-OQAB01000401-OQAB01000401.1-human-gut-metagenome-genome-assembly--contig:-NODE-401-length-24436-cov-2.429635_pt1 | contig 24436 bp, 18 predicted proteins | sample MGYA00242490_ERZ504517 | MGnify/ENA primary metagenome ERZ504517 (study PRJEB26092, sample SAMD00036298) | human gut metagenome | host: Homo sapiens | study: EMG produced TPA metagenomics assembly of...
TTTACGCCAGATAAAGTAATATCGACTTCAAATCCAGCCAACCAACCGCAGATTTTGCGATTATCAGTAATCCAATAATTCCGACAAAACATTCTATGTAGTCAGAACAGCCGACGGTATTGCCAACTATTTTGTAAATGGGACTATAGCACAACAATATGCCGATCTTTGCAGTAAAAATACTCCGGGGATGCCTCTTTACAACGGAACATACGTATTGAATGAGAATACATTTACAAATGGTATCTGTTACTTCCACATTTTCGTCAATGCCAATGCTACGTCACCTCAAGCACCTTATAACGTTTACCGGAATCAGTATTTTAAGGTAAACATCCATAGCATACAAGCTCCGGGAAATCCTTCAGACAATTTCGATACCGGAGAGGTGATTAAATCAGAAACATGGATAAGTACTGATATAGAAATAACTCCATGGGAAGTCTATGAAGAAGATGATCTATAGCCCACTATCTATGAATTCTTAAAATTTATCTGTGAGATGAAAGCCTATTTAAAATGGATAGTATTAATTACATGGTCGTTCACGATGACGAGCTGTATAAAAGAAAATTTACCTGAATGCATTCCGGACAATACCGGCATCGTTCTTAAATTCCGGTATCCGACTGGTACAAATACCCCAAGTAACAAAAATGGGATTGATCGGTTATCTGTATTCATTTTTGATGACAAAGGTGTTTTCGTTTCACAAATAAATGATTCTCTGATATGGATCGATGATAATTACGAATTGGAACTTCCTTATAAACGAGGAAGTTACCAATTTGTAACATGGGCGGGTTATAACGAGGCAACCTACGGAATAACAACATGCATACCGGGTCAAACACATATAGAAGATTTTTTCTTATTCCTGAAACGGGATACGGATAACCGAGTTACAGATCAGCCCAAGTTACTATATCATGGGATACACGAGACTGTAGCATTGGATGAACACGAAAAAATGATTGCTTGGATAAATCTAAAACAGATTACAAATCATATCCGTGTTATTGCTCATAATTTGGATAAGGACATATCTCATAACATCTATATTGAAGACAACAATGGTAAATATGGATATTCATCATTGTTCGCCCATGACGATCCGATTCTTTATATACCGTTTATATGAGGGTCGCAAAAGAGAGTAATACGTTAACCGCTGATTTCAATGTAATGAAACTTGATAAGAACCGGATACCACGTTTACAGATAGTGGATGAAACAAATACAGTTTGCTATGATGAAAACCTTATCGGAGAACTTCTTGGGAAAAATCCCAATATTAATTTAGAAAATGAACATGATTTTACAATTGAAATATCATTCAATGGTTATAGTCCGATCGATATAAAAATTAACGGTTGGGATATAAAAGAAAGCGATGAAATGTAATTATTCATCGCTTTTTCAAGATAAAGTCGTAACTTCGTAACTATTAATATATACATCTATACATTTTAAACAAGTAACAGATGAAAAAGTTAGTCATACTTACCGGAGCGGGAATGAGTGCGGAAAGCGGCATCTCCACTTTCCGTGACTCGGACGGGTTATGGGAGAAATACCGGGTGGAAGATGTCGCCACGCCGGAAGGCTTCGCCGCCAACCCTAAATTGGTTCTCGACTTCTACAACCAGCGCAGAAGAGAGTTATTGAATACGAAACCTAACGCCGGTCACCTCGCCTAGCCGCCTTGGAGAAAGATTTCGACGTACGGATCATTACCCAGAATATCGATAACTTACATGAACGTGCGGGTAGCAGCCACGTGATACATCTGCATGGAGAGTTGATGAAGGCATGCTCCGTAAGGGATATGGACACGACCTACGATCTATCACGGAGAACCCGGATATTCATCTGGGTGACAAGGACCTTCACGGAAATCAGCTACGTCCTTTCGTCGTATGGTTTGGAGAGGCGGTACCCATGATAGAGCCTTCCATCAAGCTGGTGGAAGATTGTGATATCTTCGTGATTATCGGTACCTCCTTAAACGTCTACCCTGCTGCCGGATTGCTAAACTACGTGCGCCGGGGCCAACCGATCTACTTGATCGACCCGAAAGATGTACGTACTTATCGCAACGATATCGAGCATATACAGGCCGGGGCCTCGGAAGGGGTCAAGAGGCTGACGGAGTTGCTTACGCAGAATTAAACAACTCATACACTCATTAGGTCTGACGAAGGCAAGTATAAACACAAAGTCCTTGGCATGCGAACACATTGCCAAGGACTTGTCTTTTTATCCGCTTCCATCCTCACGGAAGTACTTACGGATGAACTTTAATTTATTACTTTAGTATTAATATTAATCCAACTCCCGCCTGTTCATCCGTCACGGATTACTTGGATCGATACCCGCACGGGAATTGTATGATTATCTTATTTCGTTTATTTCTTATTTCACGATTGCCTTTACAGCTTCCTCACCATCAATAGCTACCGCTACGATACCGGCAGGTACAGCGATTGTAGCGTTATCGGAGGTAAGAACAGTCTCAGCGACAACCTTACCTAAGATATTCGTGATAACGATAGACTTACCGGCTGCGCCTTGAACGGTTACAGTACCGTTGCCGGCTACGATAGATACGCCTTCAGCGTTAGCGCCTTCGATAGATGTTACCATATCCTCAGCGTCAGTCTTCTGGTATGCGTTGAAGATCAAGGCACCGTCAGAACCAGTCTTAGCAGCATTGAATTCAGAGTCGCCACGAGTCAATACCAAACAACCGTTTTGCATCTTCAACCATGCGGCATATTGAGGAGCGATGGAACCGGCTACAGCTTTATCAAAACCTTTAGTAGCCTTACCTGTTGAAGTCAAACCATTCTCGTTATAGATGTTAGACTCGAACAAGAACTCATTTGCTTCACCTTCTTCTGTCACAACACCAGCCTTATCAGGATTTACGTAACGGAATGACCAAGTAACGTTCTTATGGTTGTCACCCTGCAAGTTTACGATGAAGTTCTCCAAACCGGCCTTCTTGTAATTAGCGATAATCGTCTCAACATCCAACTCAGCCGGAGTCATCTTCTCAAAACCGTTTGTCAATACATACAAACTGTCACCATAATGGATCGCTTTCACGAAACCTACGCGAGTGTAACCACCATCGATATCCATATACGGAGTCTTATATTCCTTACCCTTGATAAGAGCGGAGTCGGCGAAGCTTACCATATACTTACCATAGTTGAAACCCGGATGCGCTTTAGTTGCGTGTGAGCAATTAGCGGCATTAACAGGATTACCAGCATTATCGAAGTGATTATGCTCATACGTACAAGGAATACCCGGAGTACCTTCTTGATCGTCACGTGCCACGGAAACCAAATACTGAGGTTTGATAGTACCGGCACCACGATTTACCCACGCAGTATCAACGATGAACGCTAACTTGCCATCAGCTTTCTCCTTATTCCAGATACCTACATAATCAACAGTCTTGTCCGTTAAATTCTTGTTCCACTCATCCATCAAGTATTCCTTACGGATCTTCTCTACGAAGAACAAGCTATCAGCGGTTTCGCTCTCATTCAACACAGCGTTGTTGAAACGACGGTATAATGGAGAATCATCTGTCACAACGGCGAATGCGGAAGTACGGATCTCACGCTTTGTTCCAGTATCAAACTTATCATCCGTAGAACCCTGAGTCAAATCCAAGGTATTGTCATCTACAGAAGCCTTCAAACCGTTTTGAGCGGCACTAGAAGCATAATAAGATTTATCTTTTTGAGGAGTAGTATTATTATCTAACACAATCTCCATCAATTCAATAACATCATTATTCTTAGAGTTTGCTTTATAGACAAAAGCTTTCTTAATAACACTGTTGTCTTTTACCAAATAGTTACCATCAGCATCGAACAATAGAGTCTCCTGACCTTTATCTAAAGTAGGAACAGGAACCTTTTTGCCATCAACCACTACTTTGTCTGTAGACTTGAATCCGTTATAAGCAGGTGAATAGATCTTATCCCCTTCTGTAATCTTATATTTACGTACCACAGCCTCAACCAAAGCGTAATAATGCTTACCATCAATACAGTTGTTCTCTTTCAAGAAGAAGTTAGTCGGGGTAGAACCTAGAACATACTTCTTAGCTTTGCTGTCGTATGTTAAGTAGCTTTCGCCATTCTTGATCTGGTAAACATTTCTTACCAAGCTATCGCCAACACCATAGTTATCATCCTTAGCAACTACCACCAAACGGAAGTTTGTCTTATCACCATTCTCGTTTACACGAACGATAGAATCCTTACCGGCAGGAGTATACAGATATTTGTCTAATGCCAGACCATGTAAGTAATTGAATACATAAGTCTGAACCATAGCAGAATCCTCGGGCACATAGCGATAACCGATCTTCAAATCCTTAGCGTCCTTGATAGCAACGAAGCTTACGGTATCAGCGACAGATTCATTCCCATCATTCGTTGTATAGAAGAATACGTCCTTGCTGTCCTTAACGGCATACAATTGGACATTCGTCGGGATTTTAACAGTCGGATATACACCATCCTTATCTTTGTCATTGAACTCACGGTTCTGAATGCTGATAGAAGAAGTAGAAGATATACCATTCTTCGTTACAACCCACTGAGCTGCTGGCATATGATTGAAGTCTTGACGTTCAGCTTGTTTAGCCCAACCAAAGTTTCCTGCTAAGTTTGCCAACGCATAAGTACCCTTCAGCTCGTCTCTATCAGAGCCACCGGCCTTAAACTGAATCATATAAACGCCATCAGCCAAAGTAGTCGGAACCAATCCTGTGAAGTTCGTTCCCAAAGTGATCTTCGTACGTTGATCTTCCGGAGACGGTTTTTCACCTTTCTGAGTCTCTTTAGTGTTTACTGTCAACAACTTGTTTCCACCCAAGTTAGCCAAGTAGATGTATTGATTTTCCGCTGTACTTAATTTTGTTTTTCCGTTTGAAGAAGAAAAGCCTTCTTTTACAGACCACCAAGAGTTATCATTATCCTCTTTGATATCTTTAGCATATTCAGTTGCTTTACCAGAATTGGCAGTAAGCTTATAAACAACTTTTTTAACTTGAGCATACAGCTCATTCTTCTGTGCGTTATAAGTGAATTTAAATTGATAAGAACCTTCCGCACGTTTATCGGCACCAAGTTTATCGTAACCAAACTTCAGCATTGTAGGAGCCTCAGTAGCTTCATAATAAGCCGTATCAACTACCACAAAGGCATCCTCCCCATCAATTTTTTTGTCCTTAACTTGCAATTGCACATAGTCTGAAACTGTTGGTGTGGCGGCTAGAGTAGCCTCTTCCTCAACGTCAACTGCCTTCAACGCTGTAGCAGTCAAATGGTTTGTATTTCCCTTTGAAACCTCCGGGTTCATACTTAAGCCAAAATAACCTTCAGCAGAAACAGATTGCAACAACTTATTCAAATCCTCGGCATGCAACTGCATCGATGTTGGGATCTGATCCTTGTTGAAAGAGATAGAGACCTTGTCTTCTCCAACCTCCTCAGCTTTCACTAAGATTATTTCCTTAGTAGAACCCTCACCACGAGTTGCCAGATAAACAAACTTCTTACCATCTACATAAGAGACTAAAGTGTTGTCTTTAACAACCCATTCCGTAGCGCTACCGCCCAAGGTGGCCACTTTTGCCTCACTCTTCTTATCTGAAGCGACAGCCATGGAAGGATCCACAGCGAACGACAAACCCGTAGCCTTGTTCACGAAAGAGAACACATCTACACCCAGATTGTTCTTCTTTGCGGAAACTGTCCACATGGCTTGATTTAAGTCTGCCAATTCAAAGGTAGAAGCAGTACCAGAAACTGTAACAAACTTACCAAAATCAGCCTTATCATTACCAGCAGCCAAGAAATCGCTACCGCTCATAAACAAGACTGTTTGATCTTTTGCCAAATCTTTGCCCTCTACTGTCGCAGGAGTAGTAGAAGTTACTACATCCTCTGCAGGAGCAACAGCCCCAACATATGCCGCTACCGAACCTACCGAGAAAGCAGATACAAGCATGGCACTAGCCAGAAACGTTGTAAACTTTTTGTCATAAATCGAAAATTTATATTAATAATAGTGTTAATTAAATACCGTTCAACACTTTAAATCATCGACCACTACTCGAAAACGACTAGTCTAAACGATCGTCTAAATCTTGCGTTTTTTTTAGTGTCGAAACGGGAGGTTTGTTGAAAGAATCGGTTGTTTCGTAGAGGATAACCTATCCTATTGATAAGAAAGAGAATAAGTGATAAAAAAATAGCTCGGAAGGGTTGCAAGTATCGAAGAAACGCGTACCTTTGCAAATGACTAAAAGAATCGATCGTTTAAACTAGTCGTTTCTATCCCATAAAAAATTCTCAAATATCAACGTATTTAACTATACATTAATGTACGAGCGTACATTAAAAGAACAATTCATTTCTACTTTCAATTATCTATTTATATTTTACTTCCAATACAGACTATTTCCCGCGAATCTCCCTGTCAGTAAAACAGCATTCATACAATCCTTTTGACCGAAATAAAGCGCATATCGTGACATAGCCTATTCGTAAAAGAGGCAAGATAATGGGAAAAAGGAGGTTGTAAGCGGCGTTTTATGCGGCAAAGTACTACTTTTTACACACGAGTATCGACAAAAGCCTACGCTATCGGTCGTGTTTGGCAACGCCAATAGTGCCGTTGGGCAATCGTGAATAGTCAAGAATAGGGTCGTGAACTATCAAGAATAGCCATCATAACCCTGTCACTTCCCTATCGTAACCCATTGAGATAGGTTTTTCATCCCATAAAATAGGAATTAGGATGAGCTAGTTTCGCTAGAACAAAAGAGCATCTTTTGATATCCAACTATCCAACAAGCGATTAAATATATTTTAACTCAAATTTAAGAGTAGACTGTACATTCCCCCGCAATAATCGATTCTACGGGCGTTAAGATTACAAACTGTCAAAAAGAAAGAACTCGACACTAGGAGCCATTGGCTATCAATTCAGTCAAATAAAAACAGCCTCTTTCCTTATTTCTTCTCCAATATGACTATATATTCATTGCACATCGTACTAACCTTCTTCCCTGCCACATTAGTAGGACTTGTTTTGGAAGGCATCCTTTTGTTAGGTATTTCTCTAACAATAGTATCGATATGTGTAAAACCATTCTTCTCAAACATTTCAGCAGTAAAGTAATCTAATGGAATTTGAACCCCCTTAACCGTTCTGTTCCCTACGACATAACAAACGACTCCACCACTCTTTATTACAGACGCGACATTCTTTATAGAACAGCTATAATCATTAAGAAACGAGACCACTTCCAAATTTCTCTTTGGGTCAATGCTCTTTATTTCGTCCAGTTCAGATTTAATGCTTTTAGTCTCAAAAAGTTCCTCTTTCTGAACTCGTCCCCCCATTAGGAGATTATCTAGTGTTTTAGCATTTTCAAAATTGAACCATTCATTTGCCCACCTTGAAAATTGTCCATAAGCAACGGTTGTTCTACTATCGCCATAAGGCGGAGAGGTTACAACCATATCAACACTATTCGGCTGTATTATATCGGAAGGGATTTCTATAGTACTATTAAAGTCATAGATACCTATATTACATGGATATTTTATACTATTAAACTCCTCAAGTCCATTTATATTTCTTATAACCTTTTCTTCAAACAATCGAAAGACATCCGGTTTGAAGTCTTTAATTTTCTCTTCCTTCATCCTAAACCGCTTAAATTCTCCATTCCTCGTAAACGACACCTCTCTAACAGTCTCAGAAAGAGGAACTTTAAAGAAATCAGCGAAATCCAAAGCCACACATTCATTAATTACTTGATAAATATAAGAAAGGCGCAAAAGGCTATCTCTGGAATACCAATAAGTATAATTAGAAATATTATCGAAATTCTTATTCTTGACCTTATCTTCAGAATACTCAAAGAACAAGGCTTGCATCATTGAAAAAGTATCTCTGATACAAGATAAATCATAATGGGTTGTTTTTACATGGCTCATCAATCTAGCCAATGGATTAAGGTCTGTTCCTATCGCGTTTATACCTTTTATAGAAGCCTCAACTAACGATGTACCGCTTCCCATATATGGATCAAAAAGTAGCTCAACTCCATCCTCTGGCTTATATTCCTCTATTAGAGCTCTTGCTACTTGGGGAATCATCATCGCAGGATACGCATGATAGCAATGAGTAAATTCTTTGGTATCGGCATCCTTAAAGCTCCACCTATTATCAATCGTTCTTTTGTACATACCTTCCTTACTTATATTATGTGAGTGCAAATATACTCAATTGCTCACATATTGTGAGTACATAAGCATATATAAAACTATATTTTTTGGGCAAAAATAACAATAATGATTAGAAAGACCGAGTATCAACTTGAAATCATCCTTAAGATAAAGGAGCTAAGAGAGGCCAACAATGTTAGCCAAAAAGAGTTGTCGAATCTCCTCGAAGTGGCTCCGGGCTTAATAGGGAGTATAGAAAGCCCTAAATTTCCACATAAGTACACCCTTAGTCAGATCTATAAAATATGCCACTATTTCAACATTACCATAGAACAGCTATTCATATCAGAGGAAGATTTTTCCAAAGATAGAGATATTATTGACTTACTCATATTTAATATAATACGTTATGGAGAATAAGGATTTTATTATTTCAAAGTTCAAAGAGGTTAAATCCTTGGAATATGTTCCAAGCAATAGAGCCAACAATACTGGGATTGGAAAAACATTTGAAGATTACATCGGAGTTGTCGAGAACAATTTAGACGAGCCCGATTTAGCTGGATTCGAAATAAAATCTCATCGCGGCGCTTCATGCTCTTACGTTACCCTATTCACTAAAAGCCCCTCATTTCCCAAACGCGCGAATGCTTATTTAAAAGATAAATTTGGCACACCTTATGAAGATGCACCATCTATAAATAGCTTGCATACGTCTATGTTTGCAAATAGCTATAACACATATATGAAGAAATATTCTTTTTAAACTCCTAAACAACCCTGTCGCCAAGACAATATTAATAGGAGTATTTGACTTAAATACAAAAGAGCTGTTAGATTGTAGCGTAGGTTACACCTATCAAGACATTCAAAAAGCACTAACAAAGAAGCTAAAGAACTTATTATATGTAACTGCCCAAACGAAAAAAGAAGGAGGTAAGGAACTCTTCTACTTCAATAAAGCCGATATATATACAGAGCCATCATTTGAACGTTTTATATCACTCTTAACCGATGGGAAGATAATGTATGATATAAGAATCGGGAGCTATAAATCTGGCCCCAAATATGGTATGCCGCACGACCATGGGAGTGGATTCAGAATATTAGAGGCTAATATCAGACTATTATATTCTGATCACGAAACCATAGAATAAAACAAGCTACGCTTCATTTGTTGGCTTCTGTATCAAGACCGGAGACAAATACCATAGGGTTTCAACGATAATAGGATCAATATCCCAACCGGATATTATCTACCCAAAAGGTATTTCCCGGAGACCCTATGTATGAGCCTCCGTGACTGGAACAGAACTCTAAGATCATATGGGTTACCTCATCGTCCTCCGTTCCCCAGCCGATTTCTTGGATGGGCACATTCTTGCCTTTGCTGTTCAAGCTATAACGGGCGGACTCACCGAGTTGAAACCCCATATATTCTTCATAATCGCTACGTTTCGTGATATCGCCGTATAAGATCGTAAAACTGGCATCGTTTACCCAATCCGTATTTTCATCCATCCGGATTACCAGCGTACCGATACGCTTAGCATATATGTTCCCGTCCTTATCTTCCCAACGCTTCTGAAGAAAGAGATTCACCAAAGGCATATCAATGCCATTTACCTCCGATCTCTTGCTAAAACCACTCAATTTAATACGATTGGGATCACCGGAGAGTTTCACCTTATAATCGAATAACAAGGACGTAGGTTTTTGGTGAAACGGGATACCGCAAACGATCTGCCCCCACGTCTCCGAAGAATTCTTCGCCGGTTCCAGAAAACGGCCGAGATAGAGGCATCCACCGACCAGCACCTTCACGTTCATGATACCCATCGCCGAGATCGATTCTATACCCGTCTCCAGCCGTGCGCAATACCCCTCATCCCGTCTTTCGGGGTAGACACTGACGCTAGCTTTCGTAATCCCGCTCACCCTTGCCATCACGTTAGAACTGCCCCAAGGCGAAGCTTTCGGCTCAAAAGGTTTATTTCCGATAATCGTATCCATAGGGCCAACGCAGTAAAGAGTCTTTGTCTCCTTCCCGATAATAGCCGATTCCGTGATCTTACGTACCACCCACTGATCCAGATCGCCATAACGGATCACTTCCGTCTTTCGCTGGGCATATAGCGCCATACTCATCCCCAAAAAGACAAATAAATAGCCTAACCGATTATTTACTACCATAAGTTACCCCCTATCCAAATCCTTTTTTATTTTTGCAGCGAAATTAATTAGAATTGATAACACAAGGAAGGTCCGTATAAAGAATTTATTCGGATTATCCATGATAAATAACAAACGACGTGAATAAACCCATGGCAGAAAAGCCCCGGACACCCTCCATCGCGATCTCTTTACTACCCGTAGTGACATTAGTCATCATGCTGGCCGTAGCCATCTATATTTTCCGGGGCGATTCCCTTGGAGGAGCCAGCCAAATCGTCTTATTGATAGCCACCTCGATCTGCTCTTTGATCGCCGTCTTTCATTGCAAGATCAAGTGGGAAGATATCGAGGGGCAAATCGCCCGTAACATCTATGGGATCGCACCGTCTGTCATCATCCTTTTATTGATCGGAACCCTATCGGGCAGTTGGATGGTAAGCGGGATCGTGCCGTCCTTGATCTATTATGGGTTGCAAGTCATGCAAACGGATTTCTTCCTCGTGGCCTGTTGCCTGCTATGCAGTATCGTATCGGTTATGACGGGTAGCTCGTGGACTACCATCGCCACGATCGGTATCGCCTTGATGGGTATCGGTGAGGCACAGGGCTTCGCTACGGGGTGGGTAGCCGGGGCGATCATCTCGGGCGCTTATTTCGGGGATAAGATCTCACCGCTTTCGGACACGACGGTATTAGCCTCTTCCGTAACGCATACCCCTTTGTTCTCCCATATCCGGTATATGATGCTTACGACAATACCGTCTATGGTGATCACGTTGATTATCTTTACCATAGCGGGTTTTACGCATACCTCGAACGCATCCGGGCAAATAGCCGAGTTCGCCGCCTCGTTGAACGAAGTTTTAATATCTCGCTCTGGCTACTGATCGTACCGGTGGTAACGGGTATATTAATCGCCAAGAAAGTACCGTCTTTGATCACCTTGTTTATCTCGACAGCGATGGCGGGGGTGCTCGCGATCTTTTTCCAGCCTCATTTATTGCAAGAGGTAGCGGGAGCGTCGGTAGCGGATGCCTCCTCCCTGTTTAAGGGATTATTCATGACATTCTACGGGAGTACCCAAATCGATACGGGCAACGAGGCCTTGAACAGCTTGGTCGCCACCCGGGGTATGGCGGGTATGATGAATACGATCTGGCTGATCATCTGCGCCATGTGCTTCGGTGGTTCCATGACGGCCAGCGGTATGCTAGAAAGCCTTACGTCCGTATTCCTGCGCTTTATGAAACGGAGGGTCGGCATGGTGGCGTCTACCGTATTCTCCGGTTTATTCTTGAATATCGTTACGGCCGATCAATACATATCTATTATCCTTACCGGAAATATGTTCAAGGATATCTACAAGAAAAAAGGATATGAGAGTCGCCTGTTAAGCCGTACGACGGAAGATTCCGTAACCGTAACGTCCGTGCTGGTACCGTGGAACACCTGCGGCATGACGCAAGCCACGATATTAGGCGTAGCGACCCTGACGTATCTTCCTTATTGCTTCTTTAACCTGATCAGTCCGTTGATGAGTATTACGATGGCCGCCATTGGCTTCAAAATAAAGCAACACCATGAAGAAGATCAGAGTATCATTGTTAACTAAAGTCGTTATCGCTATCGCCGCCGGCGTATTGTTCGGCCAGTTTTTACCGGGAGGAATCGCACGTATCTTTGTAACCTTCAATTCATTGTTCGGCAACTTCCTATCGTTCTCCATCCCTCTAATCATATTGGGGCTGGTGACTCCCGCTATCGGAGATCTGGGCAAAGGAGCCGGAAAGCTATTATTGATAACCGCCTTGATCGCCTACGGTTCAACAGTCTTCTCGGGTTTCTTCACGTTCCTGAGCGGATCGGCTATATTCCCGCACATACTACCGACCAACACGGAATTGACGGCGATGGAGAATCCGGAAGATTTCATGCTGACACCTTACTTCGTGGTAAATATGCCGCCTTTAATGGATGTCATGACAGCCTTGCTGCTATCCTTTACGATTGGCCTAGGGCTTTCTAATATATCGGGAACCACCCTGCGTGACTCTTTCACGGATTTCAAGGAAATTATCATTAAGCTAATCGAGGTGGTTATCATCCCGTTATTACCGCTCCATATTTTCGGTATCTTCCTGAACATGACCGTGAGCGGACAAGTCATGAGTATTATCACGATGTTCCTCAAGGTTATCATAGTCATCTTTGTCTTACATGTATTATTGTTATTGATCCAATTCACGATAGCCGGAGCCATAGCCGGGAAAAATCCGCTCCGCCTCTTGAAGAATATGTTACCGGCCTACGCTACGGCTCTGGGGACCCAATCCTCCGCCGCCACGATTCCCGTGACACTGGCGCAGGCTGTCAAGAATGGCGTACGGGAGAATATAGCGATCTTTACCGTTCCGCTTTGCGCCACGATCCATCTGGCAGGTAGCACCATGAAAATCGTAGCTTGCGCTATGGCTATCATGATCATGGCGGGAGAACCGGTTACCTTCTCCAATTTCAGCGGATTTATCATGATGCTGGGAATTACGATGGTAGCGGCTCCGGGGGTTCCGGGAGGGGCTATTATGGCCGCTTTGGGTATCTTGCAAAGTATGCTAGGATTCAATGAGACACTGCAAGCGTTAATGATCGCCCTTTATATTGCCATGGATAGTTTTGGCACCGCTTGCAACGTGACGGGAGATGGCGCTATCGCTGTCGTGGTGGATAAAATAGCCGGGAAAAACACCCCATAGTTACCTAGAGTAGCAGGAAGCCATAAGCGCCTCCAAGGTATCGACCTCTTTTTCCCGCATCATCGTAAGGGCGATATGGGCACAGGCGTAAGCGTCGGCCATGGCGTTATGATGTTGGGTAAGGTCGTAACCGCAGTGGGCGGCTACAGTCTGCAACTGATGATTTACCAGAAATGGGTACATCTTCCGGGATAGACGGCAAGTGCAATAGAAGGGATATTTCGGATAGGCTAAGTCATATACCTCGTGGGCGGCTTTCAGGCATCCCTCATCAAACGGACTGTTATGGGCAACAAGGGGGAGATCCTTTAGTTTCGGGGCGATGCTTTCCCAAGCCTCCTCGAAACATAACGCATCATTCGTATCCTCAGCGCTCAACCCATGTATAGCCGTAGTCCAACGGGTATAGAAATTAGGGGTAGGACGTACCAAGGTATAAATGCTATCTACTACCCAGTCATCCTCCAATATGGCGATACCTATACTGCAAATACTGCTCCGCTTTCCATTAGCGGTCTCAAAGTCAATGGCTGCGAATCGTTCCATAGATAGATTACTAGTTTTTAATCCGTTTACTATTTATTTGTAGAGACGAGGCGTGCCCCATCTCTACAAATAACCTCTCATTATTTATGGCTCCAGTCCCTTGGTGCGGGGACAGGGGCTAGCGGTTTGCGTTCTTTTAATTGTTTCATGACTCCTCAGTAGCACGGTCTAATTTGTTGATCCTTCAACCGTTCCATTCCTTGATGGGGTCGTATCGATCGAAGATATCCGGATCCACACCGTGGTTCTCGATAATCCAGTTACCCGTCTTCGGATCATAGCTCGTGAAGAAAGGCACACGGATATCCGTACCGTCCATATAAGGAAGCGGGCCGCTAATACCGATGATACCGCCCCAAGTACGGGTTCCAATCAATTTACCTAAGCCAAGCGCACGGAAGCCCCACGGGAATAATCGCCATCGGAAGCGGAATACTTATTGATCAAGCAAACTTTCGGGCCAACCTGTACGGCATCCGGTACGGTCCCGATCAAAGAAGAACCCCGGCGCATTGTCAAACGATACGGCTCACGAGACAGACGTTCCAGAATCATCGGGGAGACATTTCCACCGCCATTCGCACGATCATCGATAATCAAACCTTCTTTATCCAATTGCGGATAGAAATAGCGGGAGAACTCATTCAAGCCTTCCGGCCCCATATCCGGGATATAGATATAACCGACCTTACCGTTCGTCGCCTTATCTACCTTCTTGATATTATCTTGGATCCAATTATAGTGATACAAAGAATATTCTTCCGCCAACGGACTGACCACGATCTTACGAGCGCCCGCCAACTGAGGCTTGCTATTCAAGGACAACTCGGTCGGAACGTTCGCCTTCCCGATCAACAACTTATACATATCGTTCACGCTATTCGTAGGTACTCCGTCTATAGCGACGATATACTCTCCGGCCTTCGCCTCAACACCCGGCTCTGTCAATGGAGAACGTAATTCCTTACTCCAAGAAGCCCCCGGCAGGATCTTTTCCAAGCGGAAGAAACCACTCTTATCCCGAGAAACCTCAGCACCTAGCAGACCCATCGATACCCGTTTAGGACTTTCCACCTCACCGGGGTTCACATAAGCATGCCCTACTCCCAGCTCGCCGATCATCTCGCCAATAATATAATTCAAGTCCAAACGTGTTTTCACGTAAGGAAGAAGGGCGGCGTATTTCTCCTTGATCGCCTTCCAATCCTTGCCATGCATATTCTCCAGATAGAAACCATCCCGGAAAGCACGCCAAGCCTCATCGAAGATTTGCGCCCATTCCTTCGTATAGTCTACCGTGATCTTCATATTCGCCAGATTAACCGGCTTACTTAAATCCGCTTTACCCTTCGGTATATCGGTTACGAATAGTTGATCGTCCTTAAAGAAAACAGCTTTCTTGCCAGCCGGATCAACCATCATAGCGGCATCGCTAACGGTTTCCTCTTTCTGTTTCTTCAAGTCAAACATCTTCATGCCGCCTTTCGTGAAATAATACACGTTCGTTCCATCGGAATAAAGATCGTAGTAATTCGATCCCGGCAAGGGGAGCTTAACGATTCGATCCGTAATACACTCTATATCAATCTTTACGACCGGAGTAGAAGCCTCATTCTTTGTCTCGTCCTTTTTAGAGGCATCCGCTTTCGCCGGGGTAGATTCAATGGCTACCTCCGCATCCGTTTCCATAAACGGGGAAGCGGTATCCTTAGACAATAACGCCAGATATACGCCACCCATATTATTATACACATGATTCCATTCCGTTTGGCTATACGTAGGATTGAAATCACGGGCGGAAGTGAATACCAGATATTTGCCATCCGTACTGAATACCGGAGAATAAGACTCGTACCATTTATCGGTCACGGGATATTCTTTCTTACCCGCGATATCGTAGACATAGACGATTGAGAAATTATTATCGGACACACGGGAATAAGTCAACCAATTATTATCTGGAGAGAAACTTACGTTGCGGGCTTCACCTAACAGACTTTGTGAGATATTTGTTAGCTGTTTGTTAGATACGTCCAAAAGATTGATCCGATTTTTACGATCCGTATAGACAATCTTCTTGGAATCCGGACTCCACTGGAAAGTACGAATATACGTATCGTTATTCTTGGTCAACTGGGTAGGCTCGCCCCCCTCGGAATCTTGGAGATACAGCTCGGTCTCGCCGGTAGCGTCGGAGATATATGCTATATGTTTTCCGTCCGGCGACCATTGAGCGTCACGTTCGTGCGCTCCCGGAGTACGGGTGATATTTTTCGTAACCCCTTTATCTACCGGGATATTGAATACCTCGCCACGAGCTGTCACCACCATACGCTCACCTTTTGGGGAGAGGCTGGCACTCGTGATATATTTGGAACCATCCTTGATCTCGCTACGTGCGTAGACATTATCGGAGGCGAGGGTTACGTTCACTTTCTCCGGTTTCTTCGACGCCGCATCCATCTTATAGATATAGCCTCCATTCTCGAAAACGATCGTATTGCCGAAGCTGCTAGGGAATTTCACGTCGTACTCGGTGAAGTTCGTCACCTTACTTGTTTGTTTTGTCTTCGTATTGTAAACGAACAAGTTCATCGTGTAATCCCGATCCGAAAGGAAATAGATCTCATCACCAATCCACATCGGAAAGATATCTTGCGCCTCATTGTTCGTGATATTCTCTACACTTTTCTTCTCCGGATTATACACCCAGATATCATCGGCCATACCGCCCTTATAGTATTTCCATGTACGGAACTCACGCATTACCCGGTTGTAAGCCAATTGTTTTCCGTCGGGCGAATAGCTACAAAAGCCGCCCTCGGGCAAGGGAACCACCTCGGAAAGGCCACCTTCTTTATTTACCGTATATAACTTACCAGAGAACCCATCGCTGATGCGGTTGCGGTAAACAATACCATTACCGTCCGGTGTCCAAGTCATCACGATATTGTTCGGGCCCATGCGATCGCCCAGATCATCACGGCTATTCGTAGCCGTGTAAGTGATACGCAATGGCTCACCGCCGGAAGAGGGCATCGTGTACACTTCCGTGTTACCGTCGTACTGTCCCGTAAAAGCGATCGTCTTACCATCCGGGGAGAAACGGGGAAACATCTCATACCCCACATACGATGTCAATCGCTGTGCCTCACCACCTGTAGCCGGGACCTTATATAAATCGCCAGCGTACGAGAATACAATCTCTGAACCATTTGTAGCCGGAAAGCGCATTAATCTCGCCTCATCCGCCGCCATCAACAACGTAGGGATAGCGACAGCCGCCAATGCTGTTAAAATCATTCTTTTCCTCATAACCAATCTTTTCTTTTAATCATATCTGTTCTATCCGATTTTTAGTTGGCCCAATAGCGGGTAGGACCTCAAATGTACATAAAAAGATCCAAAATCCAAGTCAAGTCCCTTATATATCCGATCCTAGAAAAAGTTTTAGAATCTCTAATTTATTACTACCTTTGCGCCGGAAATCAAACAATGATACAAATAAGATGAACAAGAAGCTTCTGAACAACTCAAAAAGATGGTATACCCGGGCTTTCTCGGGTAACACGATCGTGCATGTTCATTGGTTCAGCGGTTTTGTCTAAATCCATCCATACTCTTCTTGAGAGGACTTCTTTTTATAGTTCTCTTCTTACACCTACATCTAGGTCTTAATTGCACTCAAGTTTAACTTCTGCGGAAAAGAGGAAGTATTCGTATGCTTCGTTTCCGGAGAAAAGATGTCTTGCGCATCTCAAAATACAATATGCTTATGTTTATCATTCTAGGTCTATTAGGTCTGGGGATAAGCGTCGGTTATTTATGCCGACACGTCCCCGCTTTCAAGGGATTGGAACATTCCATCTCTTATACGATTTTCGCAATGTTGTTCATATTTGGTATTACCATAGGAGCCAACCAATCTTTGCTGAATAATATTGGTGAGTTTGGAATACAAGCAGCCATACTTGCTATTTGCGGAGTATTGGGAAGTCTGGTAGCATCTTTTATCGCTTATAAATTATTTATCAAGAAAGGAGGTCTCAATGAAAAATAACCTAATCGTTATCTTATGTTTCACAGCGGGAATCTTTTGCGGAACCTTTGCCAACACGACTATCTCCACGTATTGCGAAAAAACTACCGCAATTCTTGCTATACGCCCTCGTTATCCAAGTAGGATTGAATCTGGGAGCAAACGCCGAATTAGGAAAGATGGTAAAAGGATATCCGGTTTTCCAGTTTGTTACTGCCGTTCTTTACGATCATCGGCACGTTAGTATTCTCCGCGGCGGCAAGTTTGTTATTGACCTCGTGGAATATATATGATTGTATGGCTGTAGGAAGCGGATTCGCTTATTATTCCTTATCCTCCTTGCTTATCGTACAACTGAAAGAGGCGTCGGCAGGGATAGAGATCGCTTCGCAACTTGGGGCTATCGCATTATTGGCTAATATCATCCGGGAAATGTTAGCTTTATTCGGGGCACCACTGTATGCCTCTTTCTTTGGCAAATTCGCTCCGGTATCCGTGGCAGGGATTAACTCCATGGATGTCTGCCTTCCGGTTATCAGCCGGTATTCCGGAAAGAACATCGTACCTGTGGCTATCATTCATGGGATTATCCTCGAGATCAGCGTGCCGTTGCTTATCTCGCTCTTTTGCAAGTAGAAGCAGGATTTATCCTCAACACCCGTTATAAACACAAAAGAGGATGCGTACATTATATCGACGCATCCTCTTGTTCCTTTATCCGTACTTCCTCCTCACGGAGGTACTTACGGACCTCTTAATTTATTACTTTAGTATTAATATTAATCCAACTCCCGCCTGTTCATCCGTCACGGATTACTTGGATCGATACCCGCACGGGAATTGTATGATTATCTTATTTTGTTAAATTCTTATTTAACGATAGCCTTAACAGCTTCCTCACCATCAACAGCCACTGCTACGATACCGGCAGGAACAGAGATTGTAGCGTTATCGGAAGTAAGAACGGTCTCAGCGATTACCTTACCCAAGATATTCGTGATAACTACAGACTTACCAGCTGCGCCTTGAACGGTTACGGTACCGTTACCTGCGATTACGGATACACCTTCAGTAGCGATCTCATCGTTAGAAGTAACGAATTCATCATCTTCTGTCATGCGTTGTACATTGAATACCAAGGCACCGTCACCGCTAGTCTTAGCATTATCGAACTTAGCGTTCTCATCTGTGATTACCAAGCAACCATTATGCATCTTCAACCAAGCAACATTCTCTTTCGGAGCAATTGCTTCATCTTTATTGCCATAAACAGTTGTATACTGATCATCATAAACCGGTTGTCCATTAACTTCCGCTGAACCATAAACATTAGACTCAAACAAGAAAGAGTTATCTGCACCTTCTTCTGTTACATTTCCAGCCTTGTCAGGATTTACATAACGGAATGACCAAGTTACGTTCTTATGTTTATCACCTGTCAAGTTCACAATGAAATGTTCAATTTTTGCTTTTTTATAGTTAGCGATGATTTCAGCCGTATCCAAATCAGCCGGAGCCATCTTCTCGAAACCATTTGTCAATACATACAAGCTGTCACCCATGTGAATAGCCTCAACGAAACCAACGCGAGTATAGCTGCTATTAACACTTGAGTTAGTACTTAATTTATACGGATTAGCAACCTTTCTTTCATCATAGACCTTCGCTGAATCAGAGAAGTTTACCAAATATTTACCATAGTGGTAGCCAGCGTGAGCAGGAGTAGCGTGTGAGCAGTGAGCAGCATCAACCTTATTACCAGCATTATCATAGTGATTATGCGCATAAGTACAAGGTACACCCGGAGTTCCCGGTACATCTACGTGAGCCGCAGAGATCAAATATTGAGGTTTGATATTACCTGCGCCACGATTTACCCAAGCCGTATCGATATGGAAGAACAATTTACCATTAGCTTTATCCTTATTCCAGATACCAGCGTAGTTAACCACCTTGTCTTGCAAGTTCTTGTTCCACTCATCCATCAAGTACTCACCACGTACGCTCTCTACGAATGCCAAGCTATCGCAAGCGTCTGTAGCGCTCTCACCCAATGCTACGTTGTTGAAACGACGGTATAATGGAGAGTCATCTGTTACCACAGCGAAAGCGGATGTACGAAGTTCACGATTATTGCCTTGATTGAACTTATCATCTGTAGAACCTTGTAATAAGTCCAGAGTATTATCATCAACAGAAACTTTTACACCATTCGTATATTCATCAGATGAATAAGTAATTATAGATTCTGCCGCACCAACAGAAGCACGAGCCTTTACTTCTGAATTATCTTTTACGATGAAGAATTCTTTATTATCTTTATCATAAACTTTTACTATTTCAGCTTCAACTAACGCATAATAGTGCTTACCGTCCACACAGTTGTTTTCTTTTAAGAAGAACGGAGTTTTAGTATCCTTCTTCATCATATACTTTTTAGCAACATCATCGTAAGACAAATAGCTCTCGCCATTCTTAACATAGTAAACATTTCTTACCAAGCTATCGCCAACACCATAGTTATCATTCTTAACCACGATCTCCAAACGGAAGTTAGTCTTATCACCGTTCTCGTTTACACGAACGATAGAATCCTTACCAGCCGGAGTATACAAATATTTATCTAATGCCAAACCATGTAAATAATTGAATACATATGTCTGAACCTTAGCGGAATCCTCTGTCAAGTATCTGTAACCAACCTTTAAGTTATTAGCGTCTTTAACAGGGATAAAACTCAAAGTATCAGCAACACCGTTATTATAGAAGAATACATCTTTGCTATCTTTTACAGCATACAGCTGAACAGTTTTCTTATTCAGACCTACAGCATTATCAGACAAATCGTTGAACTCACGGTTCTGGATCGTAATAGAAGCAGTAGAAGCCGTACCATTCTTTGTAATAACCCACTGAGCTGCCGGAATATGGTTGAAATCTTGGCGATCTGCTTGTTTTGCCCAACCAAAATTACCAGCCAAGTTAGCCAATGCATAAGCGTTGTTTTGTTCCGGTTTATTACCGCCAGTAGATTTATATTGAATCATATAAACACCGTCTGCCAAAGTTGTTTGAGTCAAACTCGTGAAGTTTGTACCAAGTTTGATAACTGTTTTCTGAACATCCTTAACAGCAACAAGAGCACCAGCAGTAGTACCATCTGTTTCATCTGTATTAACAGTCAATACATTCGTACCGGCCAAACGAGCCATGTAAATGTATTTATCAATAGCTGCTGTTTGAGTTCCCTTAGCAGAAGCTGTGTTATCAGAAAGTACCCAATTAGAGTTGTTGTTCTCCTCTTTCACCCATTTAGCGAAATCCTCATCAGATACACCGCCGTTTTTAGTAATCTTATAAACAGCCTTCTGAACTTGAGCATACAGCTCATCTCTCTGAGCGTTATAAGTGAACTTAAATTTATAAGAACCCTCATTACGGCCATCAGCGTTTAGTTCATCACAAGCAAACTTCAAGAACTTGCTAGTCTCTGTTCCGTCATAATAAGCGGTATCAACTACAACATATGCTTTCTTGTCACCAATCTTTTGGTCTTTAGCTTGCAATGTTACCCAATAGCCTCCATTTTGAGTATCAAATTCCTGATCCCCTGCATGTAAAGCTGTAGCAGTTAAAACATTCTTATTATTCCCTGAAGTCTCCGGATTCATCGTTAAGCCAAAGAACATTTTAGCGATAGCTGCATTATTGCCCTTTACTGAATGTAATAAAGTATTCAATGCGTCACTATCCAAAGAAATACTTGCAGGAATATTTGCTTGGTCAGAAGACAAAGCTATAGCAGCAGTAGAGATTGCACTTTTCTTTGCTTTCTCCAAATAAAGTTTGCTACCTGACTGAGCTATATAAACAACATTCTCACCATCAATATAAGAAACCAAGATATCCTTTCCACCCACTGTCTCAACAACCCACTCAGAAGCACTTCCTCCTAAAGCCAATGGAGCAGCACTAGCGATCTTTTGAGACTTGTTATTGTCATCCACAGCGATAGCTGTAGCAGGATCTACAGACAATGTTAAACCGGTAGCCTTATTTACGAAAGAATAAAGAGTTCTTCCTAAAGAAGTCTTCACGTTAGAGACAGTCCATGTTGCTGGATTCAACTCTTTTAAATCAGAAAGAGTTGTAGGATCAAAGCTCAATGCACCATAATTATTCTCTGTATTTACAGATAAGTAATTTGATGATGCACCCAACAAAGTAGCCTCGCCCTTCTTAGCGTTTATGCTAGCTCCCGCAGAGAATGCAGTCGCCAACATAGCACTAGCTAAAAGCGTAGTAATCTTTTTGTTCATAAATCAAAAATTTAATATTAATAATAGTGTTAATTAAAGTCCATCCCACCGTTTAGCACCCTTGTTTTTCTCGAAAACGACTAGTCTAAACGATCGTTTAGATCTTGCGTTTTTTAGACGCTTGAGAGGGAGGTTCGTTGAAGGAATCGCTTGTTTGGTAAATGATAACCTATCCTATTGATAAGAAAGAGGATAAGTGAAAAAAAAATAGCTCGGAAGGGTTGCAAGTATCGAAGAAACGCGTACCTTTGCAAATGACTAAAAGAATCGATCGTTTAGACTAGCCGTTTCTATCTATTATATAATGTACGCATGTACATTATATATGGTATCCATCCATAACCGCATAATAAATACAAAATACAAACATTCACATGCAATCATTGCAAATACTACAAACGTATAATCCAAGGCTTGTCAAGCCATAAGCTTACGAGTTGAGAAGTGATTAGTTATTCACTTGGAGAACTTTATGCTAGCGGCTTAGTCTATTATTTAATGTTATCTTTATACGTGAAAAGAATAAGTCAACCATACCAAATTTGATCTCTTAAAAAAGTACAATAAGCCTAATATTTAAAGATTGTTATTTATATTTCTGATAATCAGCGTATAATAAGAATTGATCAAAATGGGAGCCGATTACTATCCATAGTATTTTGCACTACTATTAATACTAATCGTACTTTCTATAAATAGTAAAGCTGACTACCATGAATCTGCTTTTTAAGTAAAATATACAATAAAACAGGATGTGCGATACGAAAAATAAACCTTAACCTTTGGAGCAGTAATCACCTAAAAACCATTTAACTATGGCACAAATACGTAGACATCAATGACTGATGCTGGATTTAAGGCTGTCTTCCAAGACAAGCAAGTTACCATCAAGTTCCTTAACTCCGCCCTAGCCGGCGAACGACAGATCAAGGACATCACCTACCTCGACAAGGAGATCAAGCCCGAGATTGTCGAGAACCGTACCATCATATTCGACCTGCTCTGCGAGGACGTGTCCGGGGCCAAGTTCATCCTAGAGATGCAGAATTGTCCCCAGTACTATTTCTTTAACAGAGGTTTTTATTATCTTTGTCGCATGGTGGCCCGGCAAGGACAAATCGGCAAGCAATGGCAATATCGGTTGCTACCCATCTACGGAGTCTATTTCTTGAATTTCAAGTTGCCGGAGTTCACAGACTTCCGTACAGATGTTGTCCTCGCTAACGAGAGGACGGGAAAGGTGTTCAATGAGATCAAGATGAAGCAGATCTACATATCGTTCCCGTTATTCAGTTTAAGCAAGGAGGAGTGCAAGAGCTCCTTCGAACGTTGGATTTATACATTGAAGAATATGAACCTATTTGAACAATCTCCCTTCAAGGAGGAACAGGAGACCTTCCTTCGCTTACTGGACGTGGCGAACGTCAACTCACTCAGCGAAAAAGAACGTGCGATCTACGAGGAAAACCTAAAGAATTATCGGGATTGGTATGCGACCATCGATTACGCACAAACGGAAGGGATTGAAAAAGGAATGCAGAAAGGGATCGAGAAAGGCCGTCAAGAGGAAAAACTCCAGATAGCCCAAAAGATGAAGGAGCAAGGACTTGACTCCGAACTTATCGCCCAATGCTCCGGACTTTCTGTTGAAGACATTGAGCGACTATAACCCGAATCAACCGATTCGATTCAATTCGATCCGGGCCGCTTCCTTCCACTATCCGGAGGAAACGGCCCGGATTACTTTCGTACATTCACGATACCTAGAAAGCGTAATTAAAATCCAACGGAATAAAGAAACTGACGATTGTTCCGCTCCCCATCCCCTTCTCCTTGCTTTGGACCGAATAGGTGATCTTCTCTTTATTTCTCCTATTCAACAATAGGATCGTACGGTAAAGGACTTTCGTTCCCATCCCCGTACCGTTCGTATGTCCCGCATTCGTAAACGGACGATACCCGGGTCCATTATCCTCTATACGGTATGGATGCCTTTCCCGTCGCGCTCCACGAAAACGGATAATCGCTTCTCGCCCTCAATCGCACACAAGCCATGTTTCACGGCATTCTCTACGGGAATCTGGATCAGCATGGCCGGGAGATAGATCGCGTCCGTGTCAAGGGAAGGATCGATATTCCATGCCAAATGGAAGTCCGGCCCCAGCGCTTGCGTTTGCAGGTTCCAGATACGTACGCACGAACCTCAGCTCCTCCCGCAGCGTAATACTGAGCTTTTCCGAGATCTCCAAGCTACTCCGCAACAACTCCACCAGCCCGGAAAGTTGCGTGCGGCGGAGGCTTCCCTCCTCTTCCGTGCTGATTTCCCGGTTC
>ENA-OQAB01000402-OQAB01000402.1-human-gut-metagenome-genome-assembly--contig:-NODE-402-length-24431-cov-3.637138_pt1 | contig 24431 bp, 29 predicted proteins | sample MGYA00242490_ERZ504517 | MGnify/ENA primary metagenome ERZ504517 (study PRJEB26092, sample SAMD00036298) | human gut metagenome | host: Homo sapiens | study: EMG produced TPA metagenomics assembly of...
TTGGCGTGTATAAACAAAATTACATCATATAGTATGCTGAACATAATGGTATACATTTTATAGTGTTTTGAGTTATGGAAAAATAAAAATCCCCGGAAGAGAAATAAATTCTCTTTTGGGGATTTTTACTGCATTGTGGATAAAGTTTAAAAAAGAATGTTATCCACAGGAATCTGCTGACGCAGCATTCTGTTTCATTCGTTTGATAACCTTCAGTCTTGTAAATTCCTCTCGCTCTTTTTCTTCCAGAGCATTCTGGATATCTCTGGTTAATGTCTCGTATCTGGGGATTGTAATATTTTTAAGAGCGTTTGCCCGCTTTTGAGTTTTTTTTGATGTTGGCGGCCAGGCGAATGGCTGCATTTTCGATCATGGAGAGCCGGATGGACAGCTCTTTTACTTTTTCAAACTCTGCCTTTGCCTGATCCAGAGACATTTTTGTACTGTAGTAGGCATAAGTGGGGGTGTTGGTACTCTGAGCGTCATATTCTACCAGTGGGATTTCTGTTCCCATAACGCTTCGGGTTTTGATCCGGATGGAGTTTTCCACAGGAACAGTATAGGAAATCTGCTGAACAAAAGCGATGCCGATTTCCATATTTGCCTTCTGAAGAGCCGCATATGCAGTCCGGAAGGTTTCGTCAATCTGTGTCTGGATATCCTTTGCCTGATCGATAAGGTCCATCATTTCTCTGATCAGAATGTTTCTTTTTTTGTCCATCAGCTCAAATCCCTGACGGGAAAGAGCAAGGGAATTTTTTGCAAGTATCAGATTTCCCTTGGTGGGAAAGGTATTTGGATCCAAGAAACCACCTCCCTTTCTTATCTGACGGTTTCTCTGTAATATTTGTTCAGAATCTTGGTATCAATACGATCCAGCTCTTCTTTTGGAAGAAGTCCCAGAAGCTCCCAGCCTTTATCCAGGGTTTCGGTAATGCTGCGGTTTTCTGTTTCTGTCTGTCCTACAAATTCCGCTTCAAAAGCCTTGCCGAACACAAGGTAGCGCTTATCAAGAGGAGAGAGCTCATCCTCACCGATAACGGATGCCAGAGCTCTGGCATCGCCTACTTTTGCATAACAGGAGAAAAGCTGGTTGGCCACATCCTGATGGTCTGCCCGTGTAAAGCCTTCTCCGATACCGTCCTTCATCAGTCGGGAAAGAGACGGAAGCACATTGATAGGCGGGTAAATTGCCTGCCCGTGAAGCTGACGGTCCAGAACGATCTGCCCCTCTGTAATATATCCGGTAAGGTCAGGGATAGGATGAGTAATATCATCATTGGGCATGGTAAGAATCGGAATCTGTGTTACAGATCCGGTGCCGCCCTGAACGATTCCTGCGCGCTCATAAAGCGTTGCAAGCTCGCTGTACAGATAACCCGGATATCCTTTACGGGACGGGATCTCGCCTTTGGAGGAAGAAACCTCTCGCATTGCCTCACAGAAAGAGGTAATGTCAGTAAGGATGACCAGAATGTGCATTCCTTTTTCAAAGGCAAGGTATTCGGCTGCCGTAAGAGCGATCTTCGGTGTCAGAAGACGCTCTACTACAGGATCGTTTGCCAGATTCAGGAACATGACAACATGGTCGGAAGCACCGCTTTCCTCAAAGGTACGGCGGAAAAATTCAGCTACGTCATATTTTACGCCCATTGCTGCAAATACAATGGCAAAGTTTTCATCGGAGTCGCTTCCCAGAGAAGCCTGCTGTACGATCTGCGCAGCAAGTTTGTCGTGGGGAAGTCCGTTTCCGGAAAAAATAGGAAGTTTCTGTCCGCGGATCAGTGTTGTCAGACCGTCGATAGCAGAAATACCTGTGTTGATATAGTTTCTCGGGTACTCTCTGGATACTGGATTCAGAGGAAGTCCATTGATATTCAGTTTTACTTCCGGGGCAATATCGCCCAGTCCGTCAATAGGCTGACCGATTCCGTTAAAGGTACGTCCGAGGATTTCCGGAGAAAGTCCGATCTCCATTGGATGTCCGGTCAGTCTTGTATGAGTGTTTGTCAGGGACATGCTTTCAGTTCCCTCAAAGACCTGAATAACAGCCTTGTCCTCGTAAATTTCTACAATACGGCCGATTTTCTGTGTTCCGTCGTCCATATGAAATTCTACGATTTCTTCATAGGATGCGTTTTTAACTCCTTCCAGAACAACCAGAGGGCCGTTTATCTCGCTTAATCCCAGATATTCGATTGCCATAAACTTTTCCTCCTGTCAGCCGTTTTTCCTTAATACGTTTTCATAGAATTCATCAATATCTTTTTTGTACTGATCGAATTTTTCAAGCTCTTTGTTTGGAACATCATATTTAATAGAGATGATCCGTTCAAAAATATTGTCCTCTTTTAATACGGAAACCGGCATGCCGCGGTTTACAAGAGCGCGGGATTTCTCGTACAGATAAAGGATGATCTCCATCATCTGGAACTGTTTTTCCATTGGAACACAGGTATCCTCGTCATGGAAAGCGTTCTGCTGAAGAAAGCCCAGACGGATCACTCTTGCGATTTCCAGAGTCAGCTTCTGATCGTCAGGAAGAACATCGCTTCCGATCAGCTTTACGATTTCCATCAGAGAGCTTTCCTGGTTAAGGATCGCCATGATCTGATTTCTGTCTGTGACAAATTTCGGGGACACATGGGTGCGGTACCAGGGGGAGAGATCCTCCAGATACTCGCTGTAGCTGGTAAGCCAGTGGATTGCCGGGAAGTGGCGGGCATAGGCCAGAGATTTATCAAGTCCCCAGAAGCAGCGCACAAAACGTTTGGTATTCTGGGTAACAGGCTCTGAGAAGTCGCCGCCCTGAGGGGAAACCGCTCCGATAATAGAAACAGATCCTTCGGTTCCGTTTAAGTTCTGCATCATACCGGCTCTCTCATAAAAGGCAGAAAGCTTGGAGGCAAGATATGCAGGGAAGCCTTCCTCTGCAGGCATTTCCTCTAGACGTCCGGACAGCTCACGGAGAGCCTCGGCCCAACGGGAAGTAGAGTCTGCCATAATGGCTACGTCATATCCCATATCTCTGTAATATTCTGCCAGAGTGACGCCGGTGTAAATAGAGGCTTCACGGGCAGCAACAGGCATGTTGGAGGTATTGGCGATCAGAGTTGTTCTGTCCATCATCAGGTTGCCGGATTTAGGGTCGATCAGCTTGCTGAAATCTTCCAGAACCTGAGTCATTTCGTTTCCACGCTCTCCACAGCCGATATAGATAATAATATCAGCGTCAGACCATTTGGCGATCTGATGCTGCGTCATGGTCTTTCCTGTACCGAATCCGCCCGGAACAGCGGCAGTACCGCCTTTGGCGATAGGGAAAAGGGTGTCAAGGATACGCTGGCCTGTAACAAGAGGAACACTTGCCGGGAAACGCAGCTGTGTAGGTCTTGGAATACGGATAGGCCATTTCTGTGCAAGCGTCAGATCCTTTGTAGTCCCGTCCGGCAGTTCAATGGTTACAATAGGCTCCAGAATGTTATAGTCGCCGTCCGGAGCTGCTTTGATGACAGTTCCGTCCTGGATAGAAGGGGGAACCATGGATTTATGAAGAATGGAGGCTGTTTCCTGTGTCTCGGCAATGATCGTACCGGGACCCACAACATCCCCCTCCTTAACTGTAATATGAGTGTTCCATTTTTTCTGTGTATCCAAAGAATCTACACTGACACCTCTGGAAATATATTTTCCGGAGGATTTTGCAATTTCCTCCAGAGGACGCTGGATTCCGTCAAAAATATTGTGGATGATTCCAGGCCCCAGAAGAACAGAGATGGCGTCGCCTGTTCCTGTAACGGTTTCACCGGGGCGAAGCCCTGTGGTCTCCTCAAAAACCTGAACGGTGGTCATTCCCTTTTTCAGGCCAATGACTTCTCCTACCAGATTGTCCTTTCCTACATAGACCATCTCGGAGATTTTAAATCCGGGATCGCCCTTCAGATAAATAACCGGGCCGTTGACACCGTAGATAATACCTGTTTTACTCATTCTTCAGCCCTCCGTCAAATTTGAATTCCTTTCGCATGGACTCCAGTCCTTCCAGAAAAGAGTTGTCGATCATGATATTTTTCTGGGGAATAGCAGCGCGGATACCGCCGATAAAATCATCTGAAGAAACAGTAAGCTCCGCTCCTGTTTTCTGTGAAAGAGCCTCGAGCTTACTGCTGTCACCGGAAGATAAAGAAATCTGAATTTCATCCTCGCCGGCAAAGGATTTCACTTCCTGAATCTGTTTACACAGATAATCCATATATTCAGGAGTTTCCATAAAAGCCTGTGCTTTCTGTTTTACTTCTACAAAAAGAGTTTCTTTCAGCTCTTCCTGTTTTTTGGACCAGCCGCGCTTGAGAGTGATCTGCTCTGCGGCCAGAGCCTTGTTGATCTCCCTGCGGACATGCTCGGCTTCGGCCTTTACCTCAGCCTCAGCGCTTTGTCTGCGGGCTGCTTTATGATCTTCCAGCATCTGAGAAAGAGATTCTCTGTGTTCCTGGATCGCCTTTGCGGCATCCTCCTTTGCTTCCTCGACAGAGACCTCATAAAAATGCTGCAACTTTTCATCTATTGTCATGTTTTCACCTGCCTATAATTTCAGTCCGATTGCTTCGTTGACATATGAAGTGATAAAATCCGGTTTACGTCCTGTTCCGTGCCTGTCAGGAATTTCAATGATCAGGGGAGTTTTGTGGTGAAGCCGGACTTCATCAATGATCTCCGGGAATTCCCGTCCAAATTTTTCCGTAAGGAGAATGATCCCGATTTCCTTGTCTGCAATAGTGCGCTCCAGGGCTTCCCGGAGCTCATCACGTTCATGGACAACCACGCCCTCGACACCTGCCAGGCGCATGCCTGTGTAGGTGTCGATGTTGTCGCTGATTAAATACATTTTCATAAAATATGCCTCTTAAAGTTTACCAAGGATCATAAAGGAAATGATCAGTCCGTAAAGGGCGATACCTTCGGCCATAGCTACGAAGATAATAGATTTACCAAAAAGAGAACCGTCTTCGCTGAGGGCTCCAAGCGCAGCGCTTGCGGAGCTGGCAACTGCAATACCGGAACCAAGACCGGAAATACCTGTAACAAGGGCAGCTGCAATATAGCCAAGACCTGTAGCCAGACCGCTGTTGCCTGATGCAGCCTGTACGCTTGATGTGCCTGCAAACATTACCACAGAGGCAACAAGGATTACGCCAAAGAACATAAAGCAGTTTGCTGCAAGTGTGCGTTTATAGCGTTTTTTGTTTTTCTCACCAAGGAAAAAGTAGCTCACAGGTAAGATGATGCTGAGAATCAGTGCGATTGCTGTTACGATTTGAATGATCATTGTCATGGTAATATCCTCCTGAAAATAAAATTATTTTTACGGGAAAAATCCCGGCTGTTTTTATTAAGCGTTTGCTTTCTGTCCCTTTTTCTTAAAAGGAAGGAACTCGCGTCCGTTTCCTGCATAGAAGCGACTGAAGATCTCGTAGTATTCCAGACGAAGAACCTGGATACCAACGATCAGACCCTCCATGGCGCACACAAAAATGTTGCCCAGAACAATAACGATCCAGTTGGGGCTGCCGCCCTCTGTAGCTCCTGCCAGCATCAGGACAACCTCCATCATTGCCGCATGGCTTACGGCGAAGGCTCCGATACGAAGGAAAGAAAGGGTGTTTGACAAATAGCTTAACAGTACCTCAAAAAGTTCAAAGAAGCTCTGAACAAAGAACATCCCCTTTTGTTCAGGAAGGATCTGTTTCTTTTTCTCTACCAGATTGGTAAGAGGCTCCTTCAGGAACATCAGAATCAGCGGTACGCCGAACATAACTGCCAGAACAGCTGCTGCGGGAAGCTTTTTGCCGGAAACAAGAAGCACTGCGGACAGAGCAATGGAACCATAAAATACAAGCCCGGCAACAGCGTTGCTGTCAAACCATGTACGTTCTGTATCATGATTGCGGACAGCATTGATGATATTAAATACCATACAGATCAGGATCAGAAGCATTCCGAATCCGATAGCGATGACAAATACTGCATTCAGCCGTCCTACCAGTGGAACGTCCATCATTGCCTTCATGGGCTTCAGCCATATGGCGTGGAGAATTTCTTCAAATCCGAAGATACTTCCGTACATAAATCCGAAAAAGGTGGAAAATACACCGGCGCAGCTGATAATGCCTGCAAGGTCCATGTGCTTTTTCTTATACAGGAACAGACCGCCAAGGAAAAGGATCAGTCCCTGTCCCACATCTCCGAACATGGCTCCGAAGATCAGGGAATAGGTAATAGCCACAAACCATGTGGGGTCCAGCTCGTTATAAGCAGGAAGGCCGTACATTTTTACATACATTTCAAAAGGCCGGAACAGCTTCGGATTGTGAAGCTTTGTTGGCGGTGTCTTTTTTGCCGGTGACTCTTCGTCTTCCATAAGGCAGAAGATTTTGTCATCGTCTCTGATATCCTCCTGGAAAGCCAGCGCGTCTTTTTCGGTCATCCAGCCACACAGGATATAGAAAGGATTTACTTCGTCTCTTGTTCGTGTGCAGGCTGCAAGCTTACGGATATCAAAGCTTGAAGAGCAGGCATCCAATGCAGCTTTTGCAGAAACAATATCCTGACAGTTATCTTTAAGGAAACTGTCGGCAGCTTTCTGGTTGGCATCCAGACCTGCGTGGATTTCTTTGTGACGCTGCTCCAGTTTTGAAAATGCCTCCCTGGCAGTACCGGTATAGCAGTCGGGAACAAAGATCTGCTCAAAATGCATGGATGAATAGACGGCATGTACCTTGTGAGCCTGATGCTTTGGTACAAAATAAACACCGTAAATATACTGTTCATTATCACTGCATTTGATAAACAAAGTATCCAGGGTATCATAAATGTATTTCTCGAATTTCTGGAAATACTGTTTTTCAATCCGACCAAAACGGTAATGGATATAACTGAAGTTCAGAATTTCAGATATATCATAATTAAGATTCTGGAAAGGACGGATGATCTTTAGGGAATCCAGCATTTCAGCATGTTCTGCTTTCAGCTTCTGACGGACGTCAGCAAGATGGCCGGATTCTTTCTGGAGCCTTCGGACCACAGAGACAGCGGTTTCTGTATCCATCTTTTTGGGCGTGATGCTTTCCGGGTCTTCCAATTGTTCGTAAAAACTGTTAATGGAAGTGAGAGCTTCACGATAAGGATTGATTTCCAGAAACGGTGACAGATTGGCAACCTCTGTCAGCTCAGAAAGAGCATTTTCCAGATGAATCTCATATTTGGAAAGATAGGTTTCTGTCATTCTGTCAATATCTGCCTTTGGCCCTGTGATGCTCAAAAATTTCATTTTTTCAATCACGATGTTACCTCCGGGTTGTTAATTATTACGAATAAACTGAAGCGCTTCTTCAGGCTGTACACCGTACCGTACACATTCAATGGCAATGGTCAGACGGTTTACTTCATGCTCTTTGTGATACATATAGGAATAGAGAAGGGCCACGGAATAAGGATCTCTCCGGGCTTCTTTTTCCAGAGTACTGCGGAGCATACAATTGTAAAATTCCTCAAGATTATGTGCTGCCAGATGTTCGTATTTTTTGCCGTAATAGGTTTTGCGGAATAAAGGCCGTGCCTCTTCATAGGAGGCGGCTTCCACAAGGGTGTTGATTTCTTCTTTTTCAATTTGTAATTCATTGGTATCAGCAGGGCGTAGATATCTGCCGGCGCCATATGAAAATACCGTTTGGACCGGAAAATAAACTGCAGATTCAGCATATCGAATTTTTCTCCATATGCATGAGTGATCTGTTTCAGATCATTTCCGGAAAAAAGTTTTTTGCGGACATTCCAGATCTGTGTAAAATAATAAAGGTCAAGAACCATGCCGTAGTCAAAGAGCAGCGCGCTTTCGTGATTCTGAATCTGAGACAGGGGCAGATAAAATTCATTTCCCTTTAATGCCGTGATAAATTCTTCCATAGAGGTACAGGCGATTAGCCTGTCAAGATCCATATTGGAGTGTTTACGGAAAAAATCACGGTATGGTGTCACATCTACAGGATCTGTGTTTCGGTGATCAAACAGGTCTGTCATGATTTCCTTCAGAACACGAATCTCATAGCGCTTGGAATAAAGATCCAGGAATTTGCGCTGCTCTGGATTGGAAAACTGATAGATACGGGAAAAATTGTTAAAAACAGAAGCTTTTAACAGCTTTTCAATCTGTCCTCTGTGGAGAGTGTTTTCATCCAGAGAAGCCCAGGCCTCTTCGTATTCCTTTGTATGCTTCAGGTAAGTGATTACCTGAGGAACACTGGATAGCTGAAGAATTTCCTGAAACTGTTCTTCCGTTGTCAGCTTGCTCTGCATGGCGCGGATCTTTGCTGAAATTCCGCTGTAGGAGAGGAGATTTCCCATGCTGTCTTATGCCTCCTTTTTCAGTTTGCAAGAAGTTTCCGGAATAAATGCTCTGAAAGGGTTTCGTGATTCTGGCTGTAATAACTGTCCAGTTCACAGAGAGCAGATTCCATGTGACTGCGCAGTTCAGAAAGCTCTTCGTTTTTTTTCTGTTCCAGACTGCTACGGAGCTCCTGAATCTTTGTATTAGTCTCCTGTTCCAGAGCAGCGTCAAATTCTTTGCACTTTTCCTCCATTTCTGCAGAAAGCGCGGACTTGGTGCTGTCTGCATCCTCCATAATGCGTTTTGCAGTAAGTTCTATTTCAGATAGCTTATTGAGTATCTGTTCCATATTCAACCTCCTTTTGCTGCCAGGATTCTTACTTTGTGGAACTTTCTCCTATGATACACCTTTTGTTAAAAAAATACCATACAAATTTACGGCATTATATGGTAATTATTTTATGATAAGTTGTATAAAGGTCACAAAACAGGTATATTGTTGGAAAAGAAACACAGCAGAAATTCAGAAAATCCTGTATTAAGAGAAGACAGAGAAGCTGTTATAATGATACAGGTAAAATTACAGGCAGACAAGGCAGTGAAAATGCAGGAAATCTTTTTGTTGCTGAGTACAGAGAAAACATGTATGATAGGAGAGAATCTTTGAATTTTTGTGAAAAGATTTATTTTCGTATATTACAGATGTCATTGTGTAAGACTCAGTATTTGTTTAGTTACAGATCCAGGCAGCAAAATGGATTCTTCCTTACTGGCTGTAAGGGATATTAACCATAAATATATTGTGGCAGAAGCTGATATAAAATAAAGTATTTTTAGAGGAGACATTTTCTGACACGAAGAGTCTTCGTTGTTTTGTTTTTGCAGGATACACATACAGAGTTGAAACATATTTTTATGTCCGCATATTGCGAATTCTATTATGCGAAATTCTGTATTTGCTCATTTATAGAATAAGATTAAGAAGGCAGGATAAAAGGAGGAACTATATTATGAGACTTAGAAATATACCGGGAGCCAAAGATGCAATTCTGGAGAACAGATATGTAGTCCAGGAACCAAAAACACAAAAAGGAAAGTGGAATCAGTGTTTTTTTGAAGGAACAGCCTGTTCATATCGAGGTTGGAATGGGAAAAGGCCGGTTTTTGATGGACATGGCAAGACTTCACCCGGACATTAATTATGTAGGAATTGAAATGTATGACAGCGTGCTTCTCCGGGCTCTGCAGAAAAGAGAAGAACTGGAGGAAGCGGGAGAAAAGCTGGACAACCTTCTTTTTATGAGAGTGGATGCCCGTGAGCTTCCTGATATTTTTGAAAAAGGAGAAGTGCAGAAGATATATCTGAATTTTTCAGATCCATGGCCAAAGGCAAGACACGCGAAGCGCAGGCTTACATCCAGAGAGTTTCTTGCCCGCTATGAGAAAATCCTGATTTCTGAAGGTGTGGTAGAATTTAAAACAGACAACAGAGAGCTGTTTGAGTTTTCTCTGGAAGAGGTAAAAGAAAAAGACTGGGAGCTTCTGGTGTATACTTTCGACCTGCATCATCAGGAGGATATGATGGAAGGTAATGTAATGACAGAATATGAAGAAAAGTTTTCTTCTATGGGCAATCCTATCTGTAAGCTTATTATGCGTCAGAAACAGTAAGCCGGCAGAGTTTACGGAGGACGCCGTATGTTCCGGTTTATAACAATACACATATAATATAGAAGAAATGCAGATACTTATTATTTGCAAAAAAAAACAGAGCAAAATGTTCAGGCAGATCTGACGCCTGAACATAGCTCTGATATAAAATCCGGAAATATGGAAAAGGAAGTGTTTTTATGGCTGCTGTGAGAAAACGCAGCAAAATGCAGAGCATTATAACTCAGTTCAGTTATGAACACCGGAGGCTGGATAAACAGCTGTCGAAGATCAGGAAAAACACAGGCGAACTGGCTCATATGCTGGATTCTCTGGGAGATAAAAAAGGAACAGAAAAGAAAAACTGAATTTTATAAAAAAATGTAAAAAAGTTCTTGACTTTTGATGAAGTGTTTCGTATAATAATTCTTGCGTTAAGGAAATACACAAAATAAACACATTTCAATAAGCGTCTTTAGCTCAGTTGGTAGAGCACCTGACTCTTAATCAGGGTGTCCAGGGTTCGAACCCCTGAAGACGCACTTAAAGCACTGTTTTTGCGGACAACGTGATTGCCGCGGGGACGGTGTTTTTTCGTTGTATAGAAATTATTAAAAATAGTCTGATATTCAAAATAAATTTTATTTTTTCTTACAAAGTATCAAAATTCTGCATCTATTTTTTACTAATCTTTTTAAAACCCATGATAGAACAAAATATTTTCTTCCGGCATAATGGAAAAGGTTGAAAACAGCGCGGCATAAAGCTGCAGAGGAGGGAATGTAATGTCGGAAATTGCATTGAGAAATGTAAGCAGGCAATTTGATCCAGAGCATTACGGAGTAAAAGACTTTAATCTGGATATTCATGATAAGGAATTTGTCATATTTGTAGGACCTTCCGGATGCGGGAAATCAACTACACTCAGATTGATCGCAGGTCTTGAAGAGATTACAGATGGTGAACTTTGGATCGATGGACAGCTTTGTAATTATCTGGAACCAAAAGAGCGGGGAATGGCTATGGTCTTCCAGAATTATGCTCTTTACCCCAATATGACTGTCTATGGAAATCTGGCGTATGCTCTGAAAATAAGAAAGGTTCCAAAAAAGGAAATTAAGGAGAGAGTTCATCAGGTGGCAAAAATTCTGGAGATCGAGTCTCTTTTGGACCGTCGGCCCTCAGCTCTTTCTGGAGGACAGAAGCAGAGAGTTGCCATAGGCAGTGCGATCATTCGTAAACCGAAGGCCTTTTTGATGGATGAACCATTATCGAATCTGGACGCAAAACTGAGAGCGCAGATGCGGGTGGAGCTTCTGAAGCTTCATGAACAGCTTGGAACGACGATGATCTATGTAACCCATGACCAGACGGAAGCAATGACTCTGGGGACGAAGATCGTGGTTATGAAAGCCGGATATATACAGCAGGTAGGTGCTCCGGCAAAAATCTATAACAATCCGATCAATCTGTTTTGTTGCAGGCTTTTCTTGGTTCGCCGTCTATGAATTTTTTTTAAGTGCAGGATCAAGGCGGAGGCAGACAATCGTGTGGCTCTTGTAATGGAAGAATCCGGTCAGGGAAAAAAGTTTTATTTAAGTGATCCGTTGACGAAACGTATGGGAATAACTGCAAACGGCCGTCAGGTAATCCTGGGAATCCGTCCAGAGGATATTTATGATGAAAACGGCGCAAGAGAGCTGGGAATTATGGACCAGACAGAAAATATGGAAGAAATAGTCGTAAATCGGGAAATGACCGGTGCAGAAACCATACTTTACTTTGATGAGCAGAATAAAACGCATGCAGTACGTCTGAAACCGGAAAATAAGACACAGACAGGTGAGAAAATAAAACTTTATTTCGACATGGAAAAAATACATATTTTTTGATCCGGAAACAGAAAAAAATCTTTTATACAGGGAGGAGGTGCAATAATGGGAAAAAATCAGCGGCAAAAATCAACCCATATTTTTATCTTGTCCCAAGTATGTTGATTTTCGCAGTATTTTTGTTTTATCCATTTTTTAAGACTATTTACCTTAGTCTGTATAAAACAAATAAAATGGGTGAGGCAAAGCTTTTTGTGGGCCTGGAAAACTATAAAGCTCTTCTTAGTTCCCCGTCTTTCCATAACAGCCTGAAGGTTACCCTGATATTTGTTTCAGTGGTTGTGATTGGAAGCATGCTTTTGGGGCTTGTGGCAGCAGTTCTCTGCAATAAGGCTTTTCCGGGAATCAGGTTTTTTCAGCACAGCGTATGCGCTTCCTATGGCGATCGCCTCCAGTTCTGCGGCAATGATCTTTCAGATCATGCTCCATCCTGCAGTGGGAATTGTAAATAAACTGTTGAATCTTGATATTAACTGGCTGAATGATCCCAAAACTGCACTTTGGTGTGTAGCAATCCTTACAGCGTGGCTGAACAGCGGAATTAACTTTCTGTATTTTTCCGCAGGACTGGGAAATATTGACGAAACAATTTACGAGAGAGCGTCAGTGGATGGCGCAAGTGGCATACAGCAGTTTTTCAGCCTTACGCTGCCCGGACTTTCTCCTATTATGTTCTATACACTGGTAGTCAATATTATTCAGGCATTTCAGTCCTTTGGACAGATTAAGATCCTGACAGAGGGCGGACCAAATGAGAGTACCAATGTAATCGTCTATTCTATTTACAGAGACGCGTTTTTTAACTATCGTTTCGGAAGTGCAGCAGCCCAGTCAGTCATCCTGTTTCTGATTGTTATGGTCATTACACTGATTATGTTTCGTATGGAAAAGAAAGGGGTAAAATACTGATGAGTCAGGCAGAAAATATGGCTTTGCCCATAGAGGGACAGATTTCCAGAAGTGAGCTTCTGGAGATAAAGAACACAATGAATACCAGGGCTCTTGCAAAAAGAAGAGGGCGTACAGCCCTTCGGCTGACAGCGAATGTTCTGTTTGCTTTTGTTGTGCTGCTTCCATTGCTTTATGCAGTAAGCATTGCATTTATGCCGTCCAGCGAACTTTTTACAACAGAATTGAATATTCTTCCAAAGCATCCTACATGGAGTAATTTCATCAATGCATTTAAAAATGTACCGCTTCTGAAATTTATTATGAACTCCTTTATTATGGCAGGATGTATTACTATCGGACAGATTATTTCCTGCTCGCTTGCGGCTTTTTCTTTCTCTTTCCTGGAATTCAAAGGAAAAGGAATTCTTTTTATGCTGGTTATGGCAACCATGATGGTTCCCGGGGAGGCTACGATTATTTCCAATTACCTGACTGTAGGAAAAATGGGAATTCTTGATACTTATCCGGTACTGATCCTTCCGTATCTGACATCTGCAATGGGAATCTTTCTGTTCCGGCAGTTTTATATGACGTTTCCGGTTTCTCTTTATGAATCGGCAAAGCTGGATGGATGTGGCAATCTGCGCTTTATCGTAAAAATCCTGATTCCACTGACAAAATCTGCTATTGGAGCTATGGCGGTCTATACCTTTATCAATGCATGGAATATGTATATGTGGCCGCTTCTGGTAACAGGATCCAATGAAAGACGTACGGTTCAGATTGGTATCAGCATGCTGGACAGCGTGGATTCTCAGTCGATCACTCTGATGATCGCAGGCGTGGTAATGATCATTATCCCGTCAATTTCTATTTTCATCATCGGCCAGAAACAGCTGATCCGGGGAATGTTCTCCGGAGCTGTGAAAGGATAAATAAAAATTACACGAAGAAGAGGAGAAAAATCATGAAGAAAAAAGTAATTGCGTCAATGCTGGCATTATCCATGATCGCAGGAACTTCATCAGCTGTATTTGCAGCAGAAAATACGACAGCAGAGATGGCGGATGCCTCAGATGTAGATGGAACAACAATTTCCTTCTGGCATTCCATGGGAGGAGTTAATGGAGAAGCTCTGGATACTCTTGTAAAACAGTTTAATGAGGAAAATGAATATGGAATTACTGTAGACGCGCAGTATCAGGGAGAGTATGATGATTCTCTCAATAAGCTGAAAAGCGCTCAGATTGGAAATATGGGAGCTGATCTGGTTCAGGTTTATGAGATTGGTACAAGATTCATGATCGATTCTGGATGGATCGTGCCTATGCAGGAGATGATCGACGGAGACGGCTATGATCTTTCACAGATTGAGCCAAACCTTGCTGCATATTATACTATTGATAATGAATTATATTCTATGCCGTTTAATTCATCGACTCCAATTCTCTATTATAATAAAGACATGTTTGAAAAAGCAGGAATTACAGAGGTTCCGGACAGCCTGGAAGGAATCGGTGAGATTGGTCAGCAGCTTCTGGACAATGGCGGAGCAGGAGAGGCTATGTCCATGGGAATTTATGGATGGTTTTTTGAGCAGCTGATCAGTAAACAGGGACTGGAGTATGCCAATAACGGAAATGGACGTAAAGAAGCTGCAACAGCAGTTGCCTTTGATGAAAACGGAGCTGCAAAAAATATTCTTACAGTATGGAAAGATCTGAATGACAAAGGTTTTGCTCCGATTGTAGGAAAAGGAGGAGACGCAGGTCTTGCAGACTTTTCAGCAGGAAAATCTGCTATTACTCTTGGATCTACTGCATCTTTAAAACAGATTCTGCAGGATGTTAACGGTAAATTCGAAGTTGGTACTGCTTATTTCCCGAAAGTATCCTCTTCTGATGAGGGTGGTGTATCTATTGGAGGCGCTTCTCTGTGGGCTCTTGATAACCAGGATCCGAAAAAGCTTCGTGCAACATGGGAATTTATCAAGTTTCTGATCTCTCCTGAATCACAGGCTTACTGGAATGCACAGACTGGATATTTTCCGGTAACAGTTGCAGCTCAGGAAGAAGAGACCTTTAAACAGAATGTAGCGGAATATCCGCAGTTCCAGACTGCTATTGATCAGCTTCATGATTCTGCACCGGAATATGCAGGAGCACTTTTAAGTGTATTTCCGGAAGCCAGAGCAATCGTGGAATCAGAAATTGAAAGTCTTCTTAATGGAAATGAGGATGTGGACGCTGCAGTGAAAAATATGACAGAATCTATTAATGGAGCAATTGAAGAATATAATCTTGTAAATGAATAAAAACAATGATGCAGTATAGCTTTATTCCAAAATCCGGGTGTGGTAAAATACACCCGGATAGATTTTTATGGAGGACAGAAAAGTGAAAACTACGGAAATTTTTGCCCACAGAGGCGCAAGCGGCTATGAGTCAGAAAATACCCTGGAGGCTTTTGCACTGGCAGTAGAACAGGGGGCAGATGGAATTGAACTGGATGTCCAGCTCAGCAGGGATGGCCAGATGGTAATCATCCATGACGAAAATGTTGACAGAGTCTGTAATGGTACAGGCTGGGTAAAAGATTATACACTGGAAGAACTGAAAAGATTTCAGGTCAGTACTCCTGAGGGGAAAAAGGGAAGGATTCCTACCTTGAGAGAGGTTTTGGAGCTGGTAAAACCAAGCGGTATTAAGGTAAATATCGAACTGAAGACAGGGATTTTCTGGTATCCGGAGCTGGAACGTATGGTAATAGAAGAGGTAAAGCATCAGGGAATGGAGGACAGGATCATTTATTCTTCCTTTAACCATTATAGTATGCAGAAGATCAGAGAATTAGAGCCAGATGCGGAAACTGCTTATCTGTACAGCGACGTGATTCTTAATGTGGCAGATTATGCAAAAAAGACCGGGATCAAAGGTCTGCATCCGGCGATCTATCATATGGCAATGGCAGATTTTCTCAGAGAATATAAGGAAAGTGGATTGAAAATCCGTGTGTGGACTGTGAATGAAACAGAGCATATGGAGAAGCTGTTCCACGCAGGCGTGGATGCAATTATTACTAACTATCCAGATCGGGCAGTGAAGATCAGAGATGAATTTCTGAAACAACAGAGATAATTTTAACTGAAAAAAGATAATATTGCTAATATATTAAAATACCCATGAAAGTGATTGATCTGGTAAGCCATAATGGATTATTAATAAAAAACATTTGATGATACAGGAGGAAAAAAATGAGAAGGATCAGAATTATTAAGAAAAACGATGAGTACAGCCAGGAGTATGAAGTGGGAGATGTTTTTGAGACAGAAGGAACCTGGTACGGGGGAGTTCATATTTCCGGGAGAACCGGAGTTCCGGTATCTCTGGATAAAGAGGAGTATACAGAACTTGGATCAGAACCAGAGGCGCCTGCAATAACAGAGAAAGCAGCTGAAAGAGACATCCGCCCGGGAGATATTGTCCGGCATTTTAAAAGAGAATGGGTAAATGAAAATACCTCAGAGTATCTTTATAAAGTGCTTGCTTTTGCGGATCATACAGAAACAGGAGAAAAATTTGTAGTTTATCAGGCATTGTATGCACCTTTTAAAACCTGCGCAAGACCTTTTGAAATGTTTATGAGCGAGGTGGACAGGGACAAGTATCCGGATGTGAAGCAGAAGTGGAGATTTGAAAAGGTGGAAATATCAATAATTATGTGATTATAGAAGAAAATATAAAATGTTTTTTAGATCTGTCAACGAATCATGAAAGAAATAAAGCATAGACTATATACTATAAATGAGAAAATGCTGAATATTATGTGATAGAGCTTGCAATATTCGGACAAAAATGAATGGTTTAAGTTATTGTGTGTATCATAATATGGTCAAATAGAGAAGAATTTTTGGGTTTGTCAAGTTTTTTGTGTAAGTTTTTGAAAAAATATTTTGGGGAGGGAATCCTCCCCAATCTTATACTCAAATACTCTTTTGAGTTAATTTATTAAAGCGTCTTTCACAAGTTCTTCCATCTCATCGTTTAATCCACGGGCTTTCTGATAAGAAGAAATTAATCGCTCATATGCTTCACCGAGTAGTCCGGCCTCTTCTACCTGATCAGCAGCGTCCAGCATTCTTAAACGATGATCTATGTTTTTCCATTTCTTGTATAACTCGCTTATTCGTAAATACAACAGTTTCAGCAACGCATTTTTCGTTGGGGAAACGCTCCTTTTTTTTCGTCACTTTGCGGAAAACTTGAATTGACGCTTTCCACTGCGTTTGTGGTATACAGGATTTTTCGTACCGCACTTCCGTAGCTGAAAAGCTGTGCTACATGCTGCCAGTTCCGCACCCATACATCCACGGCTCCGGGATATTGGCTCCACGTCTGGCGAAAACGTTCAAATTCGGACTCCGACGCTTTCAAACTGGCCGCCCCATAAACCTTTTTAGCTGGGCTGTAAAACGCTTATAATCTTTGTTAGGGACATATTTGATGGAGTTTCGAATCAGGTGAACGATGCATCTTTGTACCATCACATGCGGGAAGATTGCTTTTGCTCCTTCTTCCAGTCCGATTACGCCATCCATAGAAAGAAACAGAACATCTTTCAACCGCGATTTTTGAGCTCATCAAAAATCTGCACCCATTGATGTTTACTTTCCGACTCGCTCAGCCACAAACCCAGAATATCTTTCTGCCCATCCACATCGTATCCAAGAATGACATAGACTGCATATAGCAGAGACATCTCTTTTCTTTTCGGTACAACAACTGGTTCAAAAGTGCCTTCCCGATCGCGTGGAACCTCGATAGGGACATCGCCAACCGTTGTTTTCAATGTTTTTTTGGTATAACCGTTCCTCCGATTGACCGTTTCTTTTTCACCGCGTTCGTTATTGGAATAGCCCAGATGGCTGTTCATTTCCCCCTGCAGCATTGCTTCAAACATGGGACCGAAAATATCTTTCAGCGCATCCTGCATATCCTCTACGCTTTTGGGCTGGTACTGGTCGAGGATAGCCTGCGCCAGCTGTCTGTTTGGTGTTGCTTCTTTGTAAGCGTTTAAGCGCTTACGCTTCTTTTTTTCTTCTTGTCATAGTGAGTGTGTCCATCCTTCTTTCTAATCCTTTCCTGTTATCTTAACACACTCTGTCAAAGCAGACAAAGTACGTAAGTTTTGAAATTTGCTTTTCTCAACTTACACACTTTATTTTACACCCGGGGGTGCGGACAGTTCAGTGAAGTTTATATTCATAAAAAAGATTATCGGGAGGCAATGAAAATTTCTGTCAGAGATCGAGAAAATTATCTTAAAAATATGGAAAGTGCAGATGCTATAGAACCTGGAACAATTACGATTGCACAGGAAATGAGAAATGATAAAAAGCCTGATTTTTGTTTTATGAAAGAAGGAGATATATTTAATCTGGGAGATAAAGAACTGGAAATTATCGAGATGCCGGGACATACTGCCGGTTCTGTATGTATTTTAGACAGAAAGGATAAGGTACTGTTTTCTGGAGATAATGTAAATGATATTGAATTGCTCTGCGCACCGGCACAGGATAGATGGAGACTTTTAGAAGATTGGCATTGCATTGGGGAGAGAATCTTTTCTCAGAAGGATGCTTTTGAAATCTGTGGAGGAGGACATGGATTAATATCCATAGAAAAAGCTTTAGATACACTGGATTGTGGAAAGAAAATTTTGAAAGGCAAAATACAGGCAGAGAAACAGAAGATCCATTTTTTTGAAGGTCCATTTTACAGATATAAAAAGATATACCTGTACAACGGCTCTTTTGATGAATTACATAACGGAAGGTGAATTGAAAAAGGTAAATCTTGAATTACTGGTTTCCAGTAACGCTTTAATGTGATATAATAGCTTGAATTATTTTTTAGGAGGGGAAATCAGTGAAAGAAAGAGAAACTTTTGGCTCACGGCTTGGGTTCATTCTGGTGTCTGCCGGATGTGCCATAGGTCTGGGCAATGTGTGGAAATTCCCATATATGACAGGAAAATACGGTGGAGCGGCGTTTGTTCTTATTTATCTTGTTTTTCTTGTAGTTCTGGGACTTCCTATTCTTGTCAGCGAGTTTGCAGTGGGACGCGCCAGCAGAAAAAGTACGGCGAAGGCCTTTCATGAACTGGAACCGGAAGGCTCCAACTTCCATAAGTACAGCTATATGGGTATGATCGGAAACTATGTGCTGATGATGTTCTATACCATGGTAGCAGGATGGACGCTGTATTACGGTTACGTAATGGCAACCGGAAAGCTTCAGGGTGCGGATTCTGCACAGATAACAGAATTTTTTGGGAACTTCCAGAAATCCACAGGAACCATGACCTTCTGGATGGTCCTTGCAGTGTTTCTGGCATTTGGAATCTGTTCTCTGGGACTTCAAAACGGAGTTGAGAGAATTACAAAGGTCATGATGCTGTGCCTGTTAGGTCTGATCGTTGTGCTTGCAGTTCATTCTGCTACTTTGGACGGAGCCGTGGAAGGTATTAAATTTTATCTGATTCCGAATTTTGAAAACATGAAAGAAGCCGGGATCGGAAATGTAATATTCGGAGCCATGTCTCAGGCATTTTTCACTCTGAGCATTGGAATCGGAGCCATGGAGATCTTTGGAAGCTATATGAAAAAAGATCTGACACTGGCAGGAGAAAGTCTCAGTATTCTTGTGCTGGATACCTTTGTTGCACTGATGGCAGGCATGATCATTATTCCTGCATGTTTTGCGTTTAACGTGGAGCCGGGGGCAGGTCCGGGGCTTGTATTTATCACACTTCCAAATGTATTTAACCAGATGATGGGCGGAAGACTCTGGGGCGCATTGTTCTTCCTTTTTATGGCATGTGCGGCTCTGTCTACAGTGGTTGCTGTATTTGAAAATATTCTGTCTTTTGCCATTGATCTGTGGGGATGGAGCCGTAAGAAAGCGGTAATGGTAAATATTGTTCTTGTTATCATTCTTTCTATGCCGGCAATCCTTGGTTTTGGACCGTGGTCCGGAATACAGATTTTAGGTGAAGGAACAAACATCATGGATCTGGAAGATTTTATTGTATCTAATAATATTCTGCCTCTTGGTTCTGTATTGTTTGTGCTTTTCTGCGCATCGAAAAGGGGCTGGGGTTGGAAAAACTTTTTAAAGGAAGCAAACACAGGAAAGGGAGTAAAGTTCCCGGCAGGTATCCGCATGTACATGCTGTGGGTAATTCCGGTAGTGGTTTCTGTAATTTACCTGAAAGGCTACTACGACATGTTTAAGCCAAAAGGAATGGAGTACCTTGTTCCGTGGATGATCATTGGTGTGGCAATGCTTGCCCTGGTTGTGTGGATTGCCTTTGGCCATAGCAAAAGTAAAAAAGACAGGAGCTGACGGATATGATAGCAGAAAAAATGATTCCTTTTGTTCAGAATAATTCTGCGATCCGTACTATGTTTGAGGAGGGGAATCGTCTGAAAAAACAGTACGGAGCAGATAAAGTATATGATTTCAGCCTGGGAAATCCCAGCGTTCCCGCGCCTGACTGTGTTCGGGAAGCCATTGTTGATCTGGCAAATAATGAGGATCCTGTAATTCTTCACGGGTATATGAATAACGCAGGATTTGAGGATGTGCGTGAAACCATTGCGCAGTCCCTGAACCGCCGTTTTGGGACAGATTTTTCTGCGAAAAACCTGATCATGACAGTGGGAGCTGCAAGCGGACTGAACGTGATTCTGAAAACAGTTTTGAATCCCGGTGAGGAAGTAATTGTTTTTGCACCATATTTTCTGGAATATGGTGCATATGTAAAAAATTATGACGGAAAGCTTGTGGAAATCTCTCCTGATACAGAAACCTTTCAGCCGGATCTGGAGGAACTGGAAAGAAAAATCACTGCAAACACAAGGGCAGTTATTGTAAACAGTCCCCATAATCCTACAGGTGTTATTTATTCGGAAGATACAATCAAGGCTCTGGCAGCCATTCTTGAGAAAAAGCAGAAGGAATATGGCAGTGTGATATATCTGATCTCTGATGAGCCTTATCGTGAGCTTGCCTATGACGGGGCAGAGGTTCCATACCTTACAAAATACTACAAAAACACTGTAGTAGGCTATTCTTACAGTAAATCTCTGTCTCTTCCAGGAGAAAGGATCGGATATCTGGTGATTCCCGATGACCTTGAGGACAGTGAAACAGTAATTGCAGCCGCAGGTATTGCCAATCGTATTCTGGGAAGTGTCAATGCGCCTTCCCTGATGCAGAAGGTGATTGCCCGCTGCGTGGACGCAGAAGTGGATGTGGCGGCCTATGATAAAAATCGTCTGGCTCTCTATAACGGGCTTACTGCCTGTGGTTTTCAGTGCATCAAACCGCAGGGGGCCTTTTATCTTTTTGTGAAATCACCGGTTGCTGATGAAAAGGAATTCTGTGAGGCAGGAAAAAAGTATAATATTCTTATGGTGCCGGGAAGCTCTTTTGCCTGTCCGGGATATGTGAGACTTGCCTACTGCGTTTCCTATGAGACGATTATCAATTCTCTTCCGGAATTTAAAAAGCTGGCAGCAGAGTTTTCCCTGACAGAGGAAAGCTAATGTCGGAAGGAGTAGTATACTCTTCTCACAGTCAGCTGTTTTTATGATGACAAAAAAGGAAATAATAACGTAAAAACGATAACAGGATTCTTTTTCCATAAACAGGAAGAGAATCCTGTTAAATTTTATCAATCTTTTTTCGGATAGTCAGCATTTTCTGATCCAGCGCACGGATGACGGCAGCGCACTGCTGAAGTTCCTCGTCGATAAACTGAGTTTCTTTTTTTTCTCGCTTATAACGGAGCTGATGATCCAGATTTGCCCAGTAATCCATGGCGGCAGTGCGGAGCTGAAGCTCTATTTTTATCCACTGGATGTCTTCCTGAAAGGGGATTGCTGTTTCCAGGATCAGATGAAGGCTCTGATAGCCGGAGGCCTTGGGTTCCTGTATGTAATCCTTGGTTTTCAGGATGCGGATGTCTTTTTGATTTTTGATCAGCTCAGCAACCTGATAGATATCATCTACATAAGCGCAGACAGCTCTTACCCCAATCAGGTCGTTTATTCGTTCAAGGGCAACGTTAAAATCCGGTTCAAGCCCTTTTTTTCTGCATTTTTTTATATACACTGTCATACTCTTTCAGCCGTCCGGTTTTCATCTGAATGACATTGCGCTGATATTTCATGGTAAGGATTGTATTAATAATATCGAGCTTTGCCAGCATAAGGCTGACGGCGCATTTTCCCCTTGTGCAGAATGTTTCAGATGTCAGTGCACGCCTTAACTGCTTTTTCTTTTTCAATTTCTTCTGTTCTTCCTCAATCTGTGTATAAATAAATTTCCAATGGTCTTTTACTGCAATACAACTGTTCATTACTTTATACTCCTTATAATAAATAGAAAAAAAGCCTGAGTTAATTTCGGGTAAAATATATCTGAAAGCCTGAGTGTCTGTCAGAATAAATGTTTGTGGCAGATATCAGACAGAAAAACAGTCCCCATCAACTAAGATATGCATTGGTATAAAAAAATATGACAGAAAATTTTTGTATATATTATACAAAAAAGGAGAGATTTTGGGGGCTGATTCCCAAGGTCTATCTGCCCAATTATGGGGAGTTTTATGAGCAGCGGTGGTTTGCATCCGGCAGCGGCGTGGAGCACGGGATTGAGCTGTGCGGGCAGCATGTGAGTCTCTGTACGAACCAGACCTTTGCCTGCGACACCATGCCCAACTTGGTGATCGGCGTGGAGATCTGCGAGGATCTGTGGGCCCCGGCGCCGCCCTCTGTGGAGCTGGCCCGGAAGGGCGCCACCGTGATTCTGAACCTCTCCGCATCCAATGAGCTGGTGGGCAAGGCGGACTACCGCCGCTCCCTGGTGACAGGCCAGTCCGCCCGGCTGATGTGCGGTTATGTGTACGCGGATGCCGGAGAGGGGAGAGTCCACCACCGATGTGGTGTTCACCGGCCACAATATGATCGCGGAAAACGGTACCCTGCTGGCGGAGCGGCGGTTCGCCACCGGACTCACCGTCAGCGAGATCGATGTGGACCGGCTGATCCATGACCGCCGCCGGACCAACACCTTCACCTTCGGCAAGGAGCCGCCGGAGATCTGGCGGTGCGGCTTCACGCTGCCGGTGGAGGAGACCCGGCTCACCCGGTACGTCTCCCCATCTCCTTTCGTGCCGGAGGATGCCGCGGGCCGGGCGGAGCGGTGTGAGGAGATCCTGCGGATCGCCTCCCTGGGTCTGAAGAAGCGGCTGGAGCACACCGGCGCCAAGACGGCGGTGGTGGGCCTCTCCGGCGGGCTGGACTCCACCCTGGCCCTGCTGATCACGGCCCTGGCCATGGGGATGCTGAACCGGCCCGCCAGCGACATCGTGGCCGTCACCATGCCCTGCTTCGGCACCACTGCCCGGACGAAGTCCAACGCGGAGCTGCTGGCGGAGCGGATGGGTGCCACGCTGAAGATCATTGACATCTCCCAGGCGGTGCGGCGACATTTTACCGACATCGGACAGAGCATGGAGAACCATGACGTCACCTTTGAAAACGGCCAGGCCCGGGAGCGGACCCAGGTCCTGATGGACATTGCAAACCAGACCGGCGGCCTGGTGATCGGCACGGGAGATCTCAGTGAGTTGGCCCTGGGCTGGTGCACCTACAATGGCGACCACATGAGCAACTACGCCGTCAACTGCTCCATCCCCAAGACCCTGGTGCGGCATCTGGTGGCCTATCTGGCCCGGGACAACGCGGAGAAGGACGAGGCCCTCCATGACGTGCTGGAGGATATTCTGGACACCCCTGTCTCCCCGGAGCTGCTGCCCGCTGTCCAAGGGGGAGATCAGCCAGCGGACCGAGGATCTGGTGGGGCCCTATGAGCTACACGACTTCTTCCTGTACTACATGCTCCGCTGGGGCTTCCCGCCCCGGAAGATCTACCGTCTGGCGCTGTATGCCCTGGGGAAGACCTACACCCCGGATGTGATCCTGAAGTGGCTGAAGACCTTCTACCGCCGCTTCTTCTCTCAGCAGTTCAAGCGCAGCTGTCTGCCGGACGGCCCCAAGGTAGGCTCTGCGGCACTCTCCCCCCGCGGCGACTGGCGGATGCCGAGCGATGCTTCCGCGGCACTGTGGCAGGCAGAACTGGAGACACTGGAGTCAGTGCATTTTTAACAGTATGTGGAAAGCGGACCAGGGCGACGGCTATACAGCCGGCGCTCTGGTCTTTCTATGCGTATACAGATAAACACGGACAGGCAGCATGAACTTTCGCAGTTCTTGACAGATTCTCCCCCCTCCCGTTAAAATAGAAGAAAAATTGTTTGAAAACGGAAAGGAAGCACACGATGGAAGAATCTCTAGAACATATCCGGGAGAGCGCGGAGACACGAATGAGGAAGAATGCCTTCATGCTCCATAATTATATCGAGCTGGAACGCGTGGAAAAAGACCGGGCGGTCTTCAAGCTGGACATCCGCCCGGAGAGCTACAACCCCTACGGGCTGATTCATGGCGGCGCCATCTACACCCTGGCGGACAACGCCACCGGCGC
>ENA-OQAB01000404-OQAB01000404.1-human-gut-metagenome-genome-assembly--contig:-NODE-404-length-24352-cov-4.137750_pt1 | contig 24352 bp, 15 predicted proteins | sample MGYA00242490_ERZ504517 | MGnify/ENA primary metagenome ERZ504517 (study PRJEB26092, sample SAMD00036298) | human gut metagenome | host: Homo sapiens | study: EMG produced TPA metagenomics assembly of...
CCGCTCCGGCAGTTCGTCGATGATTGTGGGCAAGCCGTCGACATCATTTCTTCTAAGTTTCCCTTGATCAAATTTTCATTGGTCAGGGTAACCATGGAGAAGCGGCCGGCCCCCTTCAGGGCACTTCATCGGCCGACAAGACGACGCCGTGGAGGCAGCAGGCGCAGCAGACGTAGATTTCATGGCAGCCGGGAATGAGCATCGGCGAATGAGCAATCGTCCAATGACCGCGAGCCGGCGAAGCGTACTGCAGGCCGATATAGAAGGGCTTGGGGAAAGACGCCTTGCCAATGGCAATATTTGCCCCATCGGGCGTTACATGGTTATACCGCCGCGCCTGGGGCGGATTCGCTTCATTTTCGTATATCATTCCCGTACCTCCAACTTAACAAATGCGGGGCAGCAATTCACCGCCCGGCGGCGGCAGCAGCGTTTCGGCACCGATTTCTGTGCGCATGACGACGCGGCCCGGCTGGTCAGCCGTAACTTCACCGATAATGGCTGCATTTTGCGAATATTTTCCCTTACGCAGGACGGCAACGAGATCGTCGGCCACATCCCGCGGAGCGAAGATGACCAGACGGCCTTCGCAGGCCAGATACAACGGTTCCAAGCCCAACATGCCGCAGACGCCGCGGACAGCCGGATCGACAGGGATGGCCTGGCTGTCCAAATGAATGCCGACCTTACTTTGGGCGGCGATTTCATAAAGAACGGTGCCGACGCCGCCGCGCGTAGCATCGCGGATGACGTGGATGTCCTTGGTCGTGTTGAGCATGCTTTCGACCGTTCCCCATAAGGGTGCGCAGTCACTGGTCACATCGGCATCGATGCCGAACTGGTTCCGTTCGAGGAGAATCGTGCAGCCGTGGCGGCCGACGTCGCCGCTGACGATGATAGCATCGCCCGGTTTGGCCAAGGTCCCCGAAGTTTGAACGCCGTCCATGATTTGACCGATACCGGTCGTCGTAATGAAGAGGTGGTCGACCTGTCCCTTCCCGGCAACCTTAGTGTCACCGGCAACGATGCGGACTCCGGCTTCAGCAGCCGTTTCAGCCATAGCCTTGGCGTAGGCTTCGACTTTTTCCATGGGAAAACCTTCTTCAATGACGAAGGCGCACGATAAGTAAAGAGGTTTCGCTCCCATGCAGGACAAGTCGTTGACCGTCCCGCAGATACTGAGTTTACCGATATTGCCGCCGGGAAATTCAGGCGGCGACACGATGAAGCCGTCCGTCGTAAAAGCCAGATTCGTTCCGCCAATGGGCAAAACCGCCGCATCGTCCCCGGTAAACTGGGGATTTGAAAAATGAGCTTTAAAGACGCGGTCAATGAGTTCCGCCGTCTGCTTGCCGCCGGCACCGTGTGCTAAGGTAATAAGATCACTCATGGGCATTCCCTCCATATAAATAATAGGCCGAGCAGGCACCTTCGTGGGACACCATGCAGGCACCGACCGGGTGTTCCGGCGTACATAATTTTCCAAATAAGGGGCATTCCGGCGGCTTGCACTGACCCTTCAGGATGTCGCCGCAGCGGCAGCCCGGATTGGCTTTGCCGTCCATCTTTGGAATGCCGTACTTCTTGCGGGCGTCGCAGGCAGAAAATTCCTCCCGCAGCTGCAAGCCCGACTGGGGGATGACGCCTAAGCCGCGCCATTCCGAATCGCAGGGTTCCATATATTCAGCCATCAAGGCCTGGGCCGAGCGGCTCCCCTCTTCTGTAACGACGCGGGGATAGCAGTTTTTAAAGAAAGGCTTTCCCTGCGGGAACTTGGCCAAGATGACGGCAAAGGCCGTGAGCAGTTCTTTGGCTGTAAAGCCGGCAACGACGCCGGACATCCCCTCCTTCACCATGGCTTCGCCGGCCTTGGTGCCCACGACGGCATCGACGTGACCGGGATACAAGAAAGCATCGGCACTGCCCTTCATGGCTTCATAGGCCATAGGCATGGTCTTATTGGCCGTCAATAGAGAGAAATTGGTCAGTCCGTCAGCCATAGCCTGTTTTGACGGCCAGGCACGACGGAGGTGTCGTCGTTTCAAAGCCGACGGCTAAGAAGACGACTTCTTCATCGCGATGAGCCTTGGCGTATTCGTAGGCATCGATTGGCGAATAAACGATTTCAACGTGAGCGCCCTTACTCCGGGCGTCGGCCAAGCTCATCGACGTGCCGGGAACGCGGACAAGTCGCCAAAGGTGCAGATGGTAACGCCCTTTTCAAGGGCCAGCCACAAGGCCTGGTCGATATAACCGACGGGCGTAACGCAGACCGGGCAGCCCGGTCCGGAAATGACGTCGACCTGTTTCGGCAGGATCTGGCGGATGCCGAGGCGAAAGATTTCGTGGGTATGCGTCCCGCAGACTTCCATAATGCGGATTTTCGGCCCGTCGTAATTCTGAATGATATCCAGGGCCGTCCGCTTCTTCCCTTCTGCCATCAATCCAAGTCCTCCAGAATGTCGTCGGTTTCATCGGCATCGTTGGCCGTAATCTTAGCAATGGCCATGCCGGCGTGGACCATGACGTAATCGCCGGGATCCAATTCATCGATCAAAGCGGCCGATACTTCCCGTTTCGCTCCGGACGCATCGACGAGCGCCATTCCATTTTGAATTTTCATAACACGTGCGGGTAAACCTACACACATGATAACCCCTCCTTCATCTATCTAAACATTTTCATGGTACATCGCATATATCGCCTGTCCCAAGGCAATGCCGCCGTCATTGGGCGGCACCAGGCTGTGCCGTAAGACCGTAAAGCCTCGCTGCTGCAGGGCCTCATCACAAAGTCGTAACAGCAGATGATTCTGAAAGACGCCGCCGCTTAGGGCAACCGTCTCAAGGCCCATCCGGCTGCGAACTTTTTCGCAGATGCCGACAGCCATACCGGCCAATCGGCGGTGAAATTCGTAGGCCAATTTATCGGGATCTTCGCCGGCAAGGCGGCTTTCGACGAGGTCTTTGACCAGCGCCGACGTCGGCAGCAGCCATCGTCCGTCGCCTTCAATGGGCTCAATAGGTACGACTTCCATCGCCCCGTGAGCCTTTTCCCAGCGTTCAGCTGCAAACTGCAGCGTCATGGCCGCCTGGCCTTCAAAAGTTGACGACCGGCAAAGGCCCAAGATGGCACTGACACCGTCAAAGAGGCGGCCGGCACTGGTCGAGATGACGCTGTTGATCTGTTGATAGGCCAAGAAAAATTGAGCCGCCAATTCGTTAGACTCACAAAGTTTTAAAGTCTCGACGATGGACGTCACACGCTGGCGATCCGGCCACAAGCCATCCACAAGGCTGACAGCAATGCGCCAGCCCTCTTTGGCGGAAACGTCGCCGCCGCGCTGCCAGAAAGGCTCAATGGAAGCGGCGCGTTCAAACCCCTGAAGGCTGCTGATAAGGATTTCACCGCCCCAAATCGTCCCGTCGCTGCCGTAACCCGTCCCGTCAAAGGAAACGCCGATAACGGGCTGTTCACAGTCATTTTCGGCCATACAGGACAGGATGTGGGCGTAGTGGTGCTGGACGGTCACGACGGGAAGGCCCAACTCACGGGCCACGGCCGCCGTATTGTAGGCCGGATGGAGATCACAGGCCACGACCGACGGCGAGGCTTCCAATAAAGACGCCATGCGCTCGACCGATTCACGCAGGGCCTGAACGGTGCGGATATCGCTCATGTCGCCGATATAGGGCGACGGGTAAAATAAATTATTACGGCCAATGCAAAAGCAAATTTTTGAGCTCACCGCCGATGGCCAGCACGTCGTTTCCCTGCCCGTTCCCATAGAAGAAAGGCAGCGGCGCATAGCCCCGCGAACGGCGTATCATATAGGGCCTGCCGTCGTACCAGTCCATGACCGAGTCGTCAGCCCGCAGGCGGATTCGTCGGTTGTGGGACAAGACGAGGTCGGCCAGTCCGGACAGTTCCTGCCGCGCTTCTTCATCGTTATGGCAGATGGGCGCGCCGGACTCATTGGCACTGGTCATGACCAAGCTGTCAGGGATTTCCAGTCCGTCATCGTAAGTAAAGAGCAAGAGATGAAGCGGCGTATAGGGCAGCATGACCCCGATGGACGGATTGCCCGGCGCAACGGACGGCGCCAAAGTCTGGTCGTCCCGCTTCGGAAGCAGGATAATCGGTTTTTGATGACCGTCGAGAACATCTTCTGCCCCATCGGGAATGAGGCATTCCCGGCGAACGGCGTCGACGTCCTTCATCATGACGGCAAAGGGCTTCACCGGCCGACCTTTGCGTTCGCGAAGAGCACTGACGGCCTCTTCATTGCGAGCGTCGCAGCAGAGGTGAAAACCGCCGATGCCCTTGATGGCGACGATTTTCCCATCGACGATGGCTTTCCGGATCGCCGTAATGGCATCCCGTCCTCGCTCTTCACGGTCGAGAAGGTAAACTTCGGGTCCGCAGTCGTTGCAGCAGACGGGCTGGGCATCGTAGCGCCGCGTTTCAGCGTGAGTATATTCGTACTCGCACGCCGGGCACATGGGAAATTCCCCCATACTCGTCCGCTCCCTGTCGTAGGGCATGGAATCGAGAATCGTCAGCCGCGGCCCGCAGGCCGTGCAGTTGATAAAGGGATGGAGATAGCGGCGGTCATTTTTGTCAAAGAGCTCTTTCTGACAGGCCTTGCAGATGGCGATGTCCGGCGACACGAAGATATCGCCCTTTTCCCTGGAGCTCTCGATAATCGAAAAATCATCATAGGCCGGAATCTCGACGGCCGTCGTAACGACCTTCAAAATCGACGAGCGCTCAGGCGCCTTCTTTTCCAGGTCTTCATGAAAAGCGGCCAGCTGCGCCTCATCACCTTGAGCGATGATTTCCACATAAGAGCCCTTATTGCAGACCGAACCGAAAATCCCATTGGCATCGGCAATACGGCTGACAAAAGGTCGAAAGCCGACGCCTTGGACGATGCCGAAGACACAGATCCGTTCGCTCCTCATCTTATCCCCTCCCGGATACGGCAAAATGCGGAAAATCTACGTATTGGCCGTGGAAGTTCGGCAGAGCCCGGCGATAGTACAAGTCGCCGAGGATGAGGTCAAAATTGTCATTGTCGGCAAGGTCGCGCAAATCGTCTTCTTCCTTCAAGACGACGTGATTTTCATGCCGCGCCTCGGGCTTGTCCATAAACCATGACGCCGTCGTCACCCGAGCGGCTCCGGCTTCTTCTGCCATGGCCGCCATAGCTGAGGCCGCCGCTTGCTGATGGATGACCAAAACATTCTTTCCGGCAAATAAATTATCGTCGAAGTCGACGACGGCATCGAGGCCGAAGTAATGGAGCTCATAAGGCGTGCCGAAGGTTTCCTTCAGGTACTGCGCCGCTTTAAGGCCTGCCGGTGACACGACCATATTGAGGGTCGCCTTGCCGGCATTCTTATAATCATCAATTTCGTCGAACAATAAAATCTGCTTCCAGCCTTCTTCAGCCAGACTCTGACTGATCCATTCGATATCGCCGGGATGCATGAGCTCTAAGGGGACGGCGCCGAGGATGCCGACCGTATCGGCTTCCGGTTTCAGGCTCTTATCGGCAAAGGCCGGAAACAAAGCTTCATAAGCATGTTCAATGCCCTTATCGTAATAATCCATGCCCGTCGTGTCGATGGTGATGACCGGCAGATTGATTTTCTTTTCTGCCATCCGCTTCAATGCCTTATAGTCCGTTCCGATGACGGCCGGCACCGGCGTGCCGACGATGGCCGCAAAGGAGGCATCGATCGTTTCGGCAGCATCGCAGAGTTTTTCAACGAGTCTATCGTCCCGGCCGAGAATGGCATCCATGTCGCGCAGGCCGGCACTGAATACGGCACTCTTTCGGCCGCTGAACCAGCGCGGTTCGTCAAAGCCGCAGATATTGCCGGCACAGCCGCCGGCGTCACAGATGACGACGATACCGTTTAACCCGTAGAGAATCAGCTGCCGCCCCGGACTGATCCGGCGCAAAGGGCGAGTATATATTTCCATAAACCTCTCATCGTTTCTTCCTTTCCAAGAGGACTTCTTCCAAACGGTTCAGCAGGGAAACGACCCCGGCATAGCCGAAGGGGCTGAATATCCTCGTCCCAATGAAGGTGGGCAGCCTGTTCGTGATAGTATGCAGCATCCTTGCCGATGGTCACATCGATGGACACATCATCGCCCTCGTAATACAGCATAGACGGCGACAAATTGGAGTACACCTTTGTTTCCGGACTCAGTTCCGCCAAATGGCGGAGGTAAACGAAATCATCGGGACCGAGGTTGGCATAGATTTCGCGGACGACGAAACCGTAGCGCGTCAGGGCCAGTGCCATTTCATAGGCGTTGCCGTTCTGCATCTCGCCGATGGCAACGGTCGTACCGCTGTAATTCTCCTGCATCCGGTGGACAACGGCCCGTGCCTTTTCCAGCCAAGGTTCGTCATCAACGGTCACGTCCAGGGCTTTGGCCAAGGCCTGATACTGGTTGTGAATCTGACTGACCTGATAGAGTCGGGTCAATTCGATGCTGGGAATGCCCAGGCGCTGCTCCAAGTCCTGAGCGGCCAGCCGCGATTCAGGATTGAGAACAAAGTTTACATTAGCCCGGGCCATGGCCTTGTAAGCGGCAAAATCGGCACAACGGGAAATTTCATTGATTTGGTTAAACCCGATGGCCTTTAAGATATCGTAAAACTCGCAGTCATCCTGTAAGGGCGAAAAATAGCCCAAGAGGTTGACCGTCCGTCGCTGACGGGGTTCCTTTTCCAAGAGGGAATAAATGGCCCGTCTGACATCGACCATCGGCGGCTTTCGCCCTTCCCGGGTCAAGGCGTACATGTAACAGGGCACGACGGGCAGTCCCGCAGCCTGTTCCGCCTTGCGGCAGACCCGTTCCATATCGGTTCCCAATAAGGCGTCGACACAGGTCATGCAAACCATGACGACCGACGGGTTTTTCCGGCAGGCTGTCGACGACTTCACAGACGGCCTGAGGCATTTTCTTCAGATGACGGCCGGTGACGATGTCCGTTTCATCCATGATGTAGAAGAAAAATCGGTCGCTGTAGCCGCCCATTTCACTGAGAATCGTCGTATTGCGTCCGCAGCAGCCGGGGCCGATGAGAATCATGACCGAGCCGGGAATGGAAAGTCCCGCCCGCTTTACACCGAAGCCTTGGGCACCGGGCGAGTTAAAGGCCAGCGCTGCCGGCGAATTATAGATGAGGTGCGTCGACGTGATCAGCTCTGCCGGAATATCATTCCGACCGCGGGCAACCAAGTCCTGCACCGTAATGGCAAAAGGTTTTCTTTCTGTCATAATCAATCCTTGTCTTCTAATAATTTTCGAGCCAAATCGAGGAAGGTCTTGCTGATGGGAAGGTCCGGATTGCCTTCGATAACGGTCTGACCCAGTTCTTCATAACGGTTGATATCGTCGCTTCGAGGAATATCGCCGACGATGGTGAGACCCGCCTTTTCGGCAAAGGCACGAACTTTAGCGTCTTCATCGGGAATATTGCGCCGATTGAAGATGATGCCTTCCACCTTGGCATAGCTGCGGTCGGCAAAGTTGGTGACTGCCGTATTGATGTTGTTGGCCGCATAGAGGGCCATCTTTTCACCGGACGTGACGATGAGGACCTTTTCCGCATAGCCTTCGCGAATGGGCGCGGCAAAACCGCCGCAGACGACGTCGCCTAAGACGTCATACAAGACGACGTCGGGCTTATACGTTTCAAAGAGGCCCAAATCTTCGAGGAGGGAAAAAGTGGCGATGATGCCTCGACCGGCACAGCCTAATCCCGGCGTCGGTCCCCCCGTTTCAATACAGAGAATGCCGCCGTAGCCGATGCGGGAAATATCTTCAATCGACTCGGGATCTTCGTCGTGCTCCCGGAGGTAATTCATGACCGGCAGCAAGGGTTCGCCGCCGAGGAGATTGAACGTCGAATCGGCTTTGGGATCACAGCCGATCTGAATGACCCGCTTCCCCAAATAGGCAAAGGCAGCGGCCAGATTACTGGTCATGGTCGACTTACCGATACCGCCCTTACCGTAAATTGCAAGTTTCAGCATACAACCCTCCTACTGCGGCAGAGGCGGATAAATCGTCTTGGTGCTGACTTCCGGAATCATGCCGATCTTGCCCGACATGGCGCTGATGACGTCTTGGGGCGCATCGACGATGATGCTGATAACGTTGATGTCTTTATCTTTGTAGGGGACGCCCATGCGACCGATGACGTACTGACCGTATTCATGCAAAATTTCATTCAATTTCGTTGATTCATTGCGGTTGCCGACAATAATACCGATTAAAGCGACTCTCGTTTCCATAAGGTCTCCTCCTTAACAAACAAAAAAGGTTCTGTGTGAAAGCACAGAACCTTAGGATAATCACTATGTGCTTTCGCCTCGCCTGCGCAGACAGTCCTTTGCAGAAGAGCACGGAGGCTCATCGATGAAGTTTTCCGTCAGACATGCCTTACGGATCACTTGTTTACCCCATTATTATAACAGATTTAGTCTAGTATTGCTATTGAAACTCTCGGCAAGTTTAGGCTTCTTTGTCCTCTAGAAACGCACGATAATTTTTATAGAAATCAGCCTTCGTTAAATCCTTTTCCCAAAAGGCAACGACGACCGTTGCCATGCAGTTGCCGCAGACGTTGCAGATCGTACGGATCATGTCCAAGATACGGTCGATGCCGAGCAAAATGGCGACGCCTTCCGTCGGAAGGTTGAAGGCCGCAGCCGTGGCAGCGACGACGATGATACCGGCCCCGGGAACGCCGGCAATGCCCTTTGTCGACAGCATGAGCGTGACCATGACTAACAGCTGCTGTTCAATTGGCATCTGGATGCCGTAGAGCTGGGCAATAAACAAGATGCCTGCCGAACTGTACAGCGTCGAGCCGTCGAGGTTGAAGGAATAGCCCGTCGGCATGACAAAGGTAACGATCGGCTTAGGAACCCCGAGGGCTTCCAAACGCTTCATGGCACCGGGAAGGGCGGCTTCACTGCTGGCCGTCGAAAAGGCTAAGAAGAGGATGTCTTTCAAAGCGTGGATGACGCAGAAAAAATTGATTCGCGTAAAGGCACTGGCGATGAGGGCCACGATACAGATAAACAACGTCGTCGCACCGGCTACCGCTACGATGAGTTCGCCCAAAGGAATGAGCATGGCAATGCCGTAACTCCCGACGGTGTAGGCAATCATGGCAAAGACGCCGAGGGGCGCAAAGTGCATGACATAGGCCGTTACCTTGAACATCGCTTCGGCCACGCTCTGACAAAAATCGACGATCAGCTCACCCTTTTCACCGATATGAGCGACGGCGACGCCAAAGAAACAGGCGAAGAAAATGATTTGCAGCATATCCTGACGAGCCATGGCGTCGATGATATTACTGGGCACGATATGAACGGCATAGTCGACGAGGTCGACGCTGTGCTGACTGGCCGCTGCCGCATGAGATGCATTAGCTGCCGAAGCCGACAAGGTAACGCCCACACCGGGCTCTGCTAAATTCATGACCAACAGGCCGATGGCCAGGGCAATGGTCGTCGCAAACTCAAACCAAATGATGGCCTTGCCCCCAAGGCGTCCGAGCTTCTTAAAATCGCCCGTACCGGCAATCCCCATGACGAGGTACTGAAAATAAGGGGGACGACATCATCTTAATCATCCGTAAAAAAGCATCGCCAACCGGCTTCAGCTTGTCTCCAAAATCAGGGAACAAATATCCGACTAAGGCCCCAATGGCCAAGCCAATCAAAATCTGTGTACTCAAACCAATTTTTCGTTTCAAACCGCTATTCTCCTTCTTTCTTACAATATTTTGTTCTAAATAATTAAAAGTATATCCCCATCGACCGTGTTGTGCAAGTTATTATATATACCGTTTACATTATTAAAATATAACTTCTTGACATAGAGAATGGAGACATCTATAGTAAAGAGAGAATAGGAGTTGATACCATGATTTGCCCAACCTGCGGAACAGAACTTCGTGACGGCGTCCTCATGTGCCCCATTTGCGGCACCAAGCAGGAAGTACCGGCACCGGTCCCGCCAAAAAACATACAAAATAACCCGAAAATCTTTACTAAGACTCGGGTTATCAGTGTCGTGATCGTCCTTGCACTCATCATCATCGGATTGTGCAAAGTATTCTTATTTAACTAATTTATATGCGAAAAAGAACGGCGTCATCGTCAATGAAAACTCCGTTGTTTTCCATGTCTCCGGAAAAACGGTCCATTCCGATGGCAGCCTGAACCCCCATCAGGGTATTGCGGAAATGAAGGGTTCCTTGACTGTATCGTTCGCCGTCAGCCCCGTTAAACGTATCGAGGTCAGCGCGTTCCAACAGCATTTGCCGAACATCATCCGATAAATCGCCCCATCTCATCCCCAACAAGGTTCGAAACAACATAGCCAATCAATCCTTTCGTATAAATTTATAAGCATATCCCGTGAATAAGGGCAGAGTGTGTTCTCACAAAACACCTTTGTCCTTATTTCTCTTTGTATTCATTATATAATTTCACAATAAGAAAAGTCAATCCGTTAAGTGAAATTTCGACATGATTTATGCATACAAATTAAGAATAGCAAAAGGCCCTGCTTCCTAAAGAAGCAGGGCCTTTCACAAAGAGGGAGGAAATACTATTTGTTGATTAAGGAGTTGACGAGTTTCTTCAATTCTTCAATCTGATCTTGCTGTTCCGATACGACAGTTTTCAGATCGTCAATTTCCTGAGCCATAACCGTCTTGGACGGATAAGCCTTCGTTTCCCCTTCACCAATTCTCCAAGTTACCCCGGCATTGATCATGTTTTCACCGCCGCCGTAAGACGTTCCGATGCTGAACATCGTGTCGAAGTTCGGACGATAGAAAGCACCGAGGGCGATGGCATTGGCGCCGCGGTAATTACCGACACCGGCCGTGACTTCCCATTTCGCATCCGGGCTGAATTCCAGCGGATGGAGGGCTGCCAAGGCGGCTGCACCGGCACCGACGCGGTTTACACGATTATCCAACTTGTTGACACGGTTGTTAATCTGATTCATGCCCGTGCCCAGGTTGTTGATCGCGCGGTCGAACTGGGTCTTGTTGATGGCATCGGTCGGTTCGGAACCTTCGCCGATGTTCTTAATAACATTACCACCCATGTTGACGTTGTTGTTATTGATGGTGATGTTCTTCGACGAATCTTCGTTTACAATCGTCAGACCTTCATTGTTGATCGTCGTATTGCCCGTCGTGACTGAGCCGGTATTGATTGTATCACCTTCGATGATGGTCTGATTGTCGCCAGTACCGATAGTGATCTTATTGTTGACCTCAATACTGTTCAGGCCCTTAATGTCTTTGGACAACTTGATGTCAAAGCCGGTCTTATCGCTGTTATTCACAACACCGATGTTACCATCAGACAATTCGCCAGTAGCTCCACCTTTCAGTTTCATCGGATCCGTGCTCTTACGCGTTACTTGAGCATCAGCACCGCTATCACTTTCAAAGACTCGGCTCGTCGATTTAACAGCCGTATCGATGTCGCTGATTTGTTTAGAGATGTTGTCAGCAACGTTCTTCAACTGACCTTCCGTAGCGGCACGGTCGGCTACATAACCTTCACCAGTCGGATTCCAAGTGGTGTTTTCAAGGCCGGTAATGTATTTACCGGTTTTAGCTGTGCCATCCGTTTCGGTACCATCAGTTCCGACAACCTTCGGCGTAACCGTTTGGTTACCGATAGAGATTGCGCCCTTAGTGGTATCACCTACAGTTACCATGCCGGAATTTCCATCTACAGTAACTTTGTTATCACCAGTACCGGCTGTAATCGTGGATTTTGTACCATCAATAGCAACTTGGTTAGAGCCGCCATCACCGGCAGTGATTGTGCCGTTTGTGCCACTAATAGCTACGTTATTGCTAGCCGCATCACCCAAGGTAATTTCATCGTTGAGATTAACTTTGTTATCTTTATCAACAGTGATGTTCTTACCACTAACCGCTTTGCTGGATTCGATGTTGCTGTTAATCGTTTCATAAACGGAGTTCAACTGATCTTCCGTAGCTGCACGGCCGCTTACGTAACCGTTAGCCTTCGGATTCCAAGTCGTATTGGTCAATCCGGTGATATACAACCCATCGTCTTCGTCTTTGCCCGTAGTGGTTTTCACACCAGTCTGGTTGGCAATATAGATGCCTTCACCATTCGCGGTAGTACCGCCGATGCGGACGCTGTTCAGGTCTTGTAAATCTTTGGCCAATCTAACTTTTAAGCCACTGTTGCTAGCCACAACACCGATATTATCTTCCGTTGTAAGTTGATCTGCCTTAGTGATGCCACCGGTAATCGACAAGGTTTCATTCAGTTTCTTAGCAACCGTTACACCTGCCGTATCGCCCGTGAAGTTCAGGCCATCATCCATTGTAGCAATTTCATGGTCTGTACCATCTTCATCTTTATAAACGATACGCGTGATTCCATCTGTGCCATCCAGACCGTTCTTCCCGTCTTTGACAGTAATATTGGCACTCGCGTTCTTACCCAGCGTTCCATCTTCGCCGTCTTTACCCGCTTCGCCAATGATGGTGATGCTTCCGGCTTCGCCATTCTTACCATCTGCACCAGGCTTAGTACCGGCTACCAGATCCTTACTCATCTTCAAATCATAAACCTTCTGGCCGTCAACTTCTTGTACAGCCATGGTAAGGTTGCCGGTTCCGATGTAATCACCTAAAGCACCATTTGCACCGGCAGTCGGAGCTTCCTTATCTAAGGTAATAGCCGTATGCTTACCACCTACTTCAGTAGTAACCTGTGAAATAGCAGATTGCAGCTGGTCTTCCGTAGCCGCACGACCGCTTACATAGCCATCAGCAGTCGGATTCCAAGTCTTATTGTCTAAGCCCGTGATGTAGTTGCCTTTTTCAGGATCAACTCCGTCTTTAGTAGATGTTACAGTCTGATTAGCAATGTAGATACCCTTACCATCAGTGGTTGTGCCACCGATGCGAACGCTGTTTAGGTCCTCTAAATCTTTGGCCAATCTAACATTGAGTTTGCCGTCTTCGGAAACCACTCCGATGTTGCCCGTCGTCAGGTCACCCTTAGCACCGCCAACGATATCCAGCGTCTGATCCAGTTGCTTATTGATAGCATCTCCGGAATCACCGGCGAAGTTGAGGCCTTTGTCGATATTTTCGTTAATGCCATCTACAAGACCGCTTACATCCACTTCGTAGTTCTTATCGGTATCGTTCTGAACAAATTTAATTTTCTTACTGTTAGCGTCATAAGTACCGCTTTCAGTATAGGTATCTTTCGCTGCCACAGTGTAAGTAGTGCCATTTTCTGCGGTAGTCGGTGTAACTGTAACATTATCATTGCCGGCAGCTACCGTTACTTTATTCGCATTCAACTGCGATACGTTGACTGCGTCCGTAGGATTGACACCATTTGCCACATTGGTAATTACTTTACTACCCGCATCAATCCCCGTAGTGGTTACAGACGGGCCATTGGTAATGGTTAAGCCTGTTGTACCGAGTTTGACTGCATCGCCTACTGCAACACTATTCAAGCCGGTAAGATTCTTAGCCAACTGAACTTTCAGTGCGCTGTCACCATCTTTTACGACACCGATGTTGTTATCAGTCAATAAGCTGTTGCCATCGGCATCAGTTGCTTTTGCACCACCGATAATATTCAAGGTCTGACCATTGCTGCGAGCGATAGTTGCACCTTCAGATGTATCATCACCGGTGAAATTCAAGGTTGTCTTTCCTGCTTCTGTAGCAGCATCAGCAACTTGTTTCAACTGAGCTACGTTGACCGCATCCGTGTCTTGCATACCGGCAGCCACGCCTGTAATCTGGCGAGTGATTTCTTTGGAAGCATCACCCACAGATACGGCAGCCGTAGTAGATTTCCAAGTAGCCGAAGTTTGAGTGGAAGCTTTTCCGGTAGTTACATCATAACCAGCAACGTCTTTATCAACATTTGCTACCGAGCCGGAACCTAAAGCTACACCATTAGCCACCGTTACATTCGCATTATGACCAATCGCTGTTGCATCAGCTACCGTTGTTTCCATTTCTTTGTCCGCAGCTCCGAGGAATACGCTATTTGAAGCGCCCGTTAATTTTCTATTATCCCCAAGAACAATGGAACTGTTGGTATCAGCAACCGTATTACCACTACCGATGACCGTAACATTATTGACATTGGTACCGGTGTTGGCAAAGCCATCAATCATGTTAAGTTTGCTTTCATTGCCTTCCGTGCCGGTTAAAGTATTACCTACACCGACTACTTTCGAAAGCAATGCATAGTCAACAGTATTGGCTCCACCGATAGCAAGGACAGCCCCACCACTGGTTTGTACCATTCCGCCTAAAGCCGTGATCATATCATCTGTATCACCGGTTGTAATTGCTTTTTGTAATGCATTCGCTAAAGGAGCAGCTGTACTCATATTCACCGGACGATAGGAATTAGTTACCTTGTTGCCGGCACCCATAATTAATGCGGCATTAGCATTTTCCGTCTTATTGGCAACACCGATGATGCTGTTAGCAACACCATCGAATGCTACGCCGGATTTTGCACCGATAACATTGAATGAGCCATATGCAGCTGCTGTTGCACCTTGGAAACCGTTAGTCATGCCGCTCGTACCATCTCCATCGACACGAGAGAAGGCCCCGGTTACCGTAGACGCTGTGCCATTAGCCGTTGAACCGGCACCGGCAGCTAAGGACATTCCGCCTTTCGCGCCTTTATTATCATAGTTCGTAGTTTGATAGTTTCCATCATTCACACTGTAGTAATGGGTTGCACTACCAGATACATCGTCTTTAGTTGCAATATTTCCAATAGCCCATGTCTTATCGTCGTTACGTTTAATAGTTAAGGTGTTATCGGCAAAAGTAACGTCGTCAACATATTTATCAGTAAGACCCGTTACTGTTACAGTACCTTTAGTACCATTAGCATCGGTATTCAATGTGATAGTGCCTGTACCGTCAGCATCGTAAGCTGCAGAGCCATCAGTTATCGTTGTATCGATAGCATTTACTGTGTACTTAGTATAGCCTTCAGTGGTATCACTATCTACACTACTGATATTTTTACCGGCAACAACTTCTACTTTGGCAGCTTTGAGCTGTGCCACGTTGACAGCATCCGTATCTTGCATACCGGCTGCTACGCCTGTAATCTGACGCGTTGAGGTTGCTGCGTCACCATCCGTAGGAACACCAACGGATACAGCCGCTAAAGTAGACTTCCAAGTTGCATCAGTTTCCGTAGACGCTTCTGTCGTAATCGGATCATAACCGGCCACTTCTGCCGCAACACTGGCAACAGAATTGGAACCTAAAGCCACGCCGCCGTTGACAGTTGTGTTGGCATTTCGGCCGATCGTAACGGCATCACTGGCACTCGATGTCATTGCCGAATCAGCCGAGCCGATGACTACGCTGTTAGCCGCATCGGATACGGTACGGTTGGTACCGATGATGGTTACATTGTCTACATTGGTACCGGTGTTTTTAAAGCCGGTGATGTAGTTGTACTGACTGATATTGCCGCTCGTGCCGGTCAAGGTGTTGTTAACACCGATAAGAGCCGATTGCTGCGTATAATCAGCTTTATTGCCACCACCGATTGCCAGCGTCGATCCGCCGCTGTTGGACGATTTAATAGAATTCATCAGTGTCGTCTGTAAAGCCTTAGCCGAATCGCCTGCCGAACTCGGGGCATTAATAGTTGTAATGGAGTTAGTAATTTCATTGCCGGCACCAAAGATTAACGAACCATTGGAGTTAAAGGTCCTATTGGCCACACCAACAACACTATTAGCGATACCGGATGAATTGCCTGCTGTAGCAGATTCTACGCTATTCAAGGAGCCCATAATGGTAGCACCGAAGTTTTTAGCTGCTTGCAATACGCCAGAAGCACCACCATTATAATTACTGCTGGCAATCGAATAAGCACCTGTAATGGTTGCAAATGCCCCACCATTATAGCTATTGGTACCCAAGGTCGTACTATTAATATTAACGCCCTGAGCCTTAGTGTCAGCACTATCTACCGTCACATCACCCATCACGCCACGATAATTATGCGAGCCAACCATAAGGCTACCTGTACGAGCATACGTATTTTCACCTATGGCAATACCGGTAGCCTGTTTGGACGGATCATCCGGGATTTGAATTGTACCCCAAAAATTGCCTGGATGGAATGTAGTTTGTCCCATTGCAAATAGGTACTCTTGCGTGCCTGACATATTTTCAATTTTCGCATTTTGGCCGATAGCAATACTTGCACCTTGGTCAACGTAGTTGTTAATATTCGCTCCGTTACCGATAGCGATGTCGCCACTGCCTTTGCCGCCGTTACTATCCGAAATCGTTACTTTACCGATAGCAATACTGTTATTAGCAGCTGTAGTAGATTGCCCCATAGCAATACTATTGGCACCAGATGTACTGGATTTGCCGATAGCAATCGCTATCTGTTCCGCTTGCACCGTTGTTATTATAGTTAGTGCCATTAGCTGCAGCGTTTACATGGAAGTAGTGAATCTTGTTAGCATTCAACTGCGATACGTTGACGGCATCAGTATCTGCTACACCGGCGACTACATTAGTAATCTTCTGGTTGCCAGCATTGATACCCGTATTTGTAACAGACGGACCATTAGTGATTGTCAAACCGGTTGTACCGAGGGTTACCGCATCGCCGACTTTGACACTGTTCAGACCGGTAAGGTCTTTCGCTAGTCGGACATTTAGTTTACCATCTTCGGAAGCCACACCGATATTACTATCGGTCGTTACATCAGTAGCACCGCCGACGATATTAATGGTTTCACCCAGTTGCTTATTGATGGCATCTCCAGAGTCACCGGCAAAGCTCAGGCCTTTGTCAATATTATCTGTAAGGCCACTTAAATCCACTTCATAGTTTTTCTCGGTATCGTTCTGAGTGAATGTAATCTTCTTGCTGTCTGCATCGTAAGTCCCCTTCGTAGTGTAGATGTCTTTTGATGCAACTGTATACGTTGTAGCTCCATCATCAGCAGTAGTAGGTGTAACTGTAACATTATCATTGCCTGCTGCTACTGTTACTTTATTAGCTTTCAACTGTGCTACGTTAACGGCATCCGTATCTGCCGTACCTGCTGCAACACCTGTAATCTGACGAGTGATATCATTTGCCGCATCACCAACAGAGACGGAACCTACAGTTGAAGTCCATGTAGAACCGGTTAATTCTTTCGTACTCGGATTATAACCGTCTACACCTTTATCGACACTAGATACAGAATTGGAGCCCAAGGCCACGCCGTCATCAACGGTTGCATTGGCATTGTAGCCCATAACGACTACGTTATCAGCCGTCGTCGTCAAGGTCGTATCGGCTGCGGCGCGGAAGGTGGTCGTCGTTTCCTTATTCGCACGTCCCAAGATAACGCTGTTGTCAGAGCCGGATACGGTACGATTATCACCGAGGAGAATCGTGTTATTGGAATCTTCTATAGCATTTTCGTTACCCAAGTTAACGATAGACGTAGAACCACTGACAGTGTTATTAATACCGGTTACGGTCACATTATCTACGTTGTTTGCCGTATTGTTATAGCCTGTTAAGGCATTGTATGTGCTAAAATCTTCAAGGCTAGAACCGGTCAAAGTATTGTTAACACCAATGATGGAGGAACCTTGCGTATAATTAGCAATATTGCCACCACCAATAACCAATGTCGAACCACCGCTATTAGTAGCTCGAACAGCAGATTGAAGTTGATCCACCATAGAATCCACTGAATCCGCGCCATCTGTTGGGGCTACAATAACTCCCACAGAATTCGAAACTTTATTGCCGGCACCAAATACCAAAGAGCCATTAGAATCTTCAGTAATATTACCTACACCTACAATTGTATTGGCAACACCTGCAAACATATTGTACATCGAACTATCATCATTGGATCGAATACTATTCAAAGAACCAAGCACCGTCGCACCAAAGTTTTGAGCACCATAAGCAAAGGTATTCGACCTGCCACTACCGTCAAAACCACCCGTTGCAATGGAATAAGCACCGACCATAGTAGAGAACAAGCCTTTATTGTAACTATTCGTACCCAAGGTCGTCTGATTTACATGGAAGCTGGAGTTATTATTTTCATCCGTGATTTCTATACCACCCATAGTACCTCTGTACACGCGGTCACCAATATCAATCGAGCCGGTACGACCAAATGCATTTGTACCGATAACAATAGATGTAGCTACACGAGTAGGATCAGTAGGGTTATCATATCCACCACTACCCTTATTTGGCCAGTTTGTAGGATCAAAGCCTAATTTGGCTTCTTGTTCACCACCGCCGGTGAAGGCTGTAGCATTTTTACCAATAACAATACTACCTTCTAAAGCAATATTTTCTAATACTTTAGAGTCACTACCGATAACAATGCTACCCTTGCCACCGGAGTATACATTAGTCCCCAAAGCTATTCCATTTTCACGTTGAGCCACAGCCTTCGGCCCAATAGCAATTGAGTTTGTATCTTTAGCACCGTCATTATTCTGATTGTCTGCTAATTCAGATTTTACAGAGAAGTATTTAACTTTATTGGCTGCAAGATCAGCTGTAGTAGCAATGCCAGTTACCGTAAGATCTGCCAGACCATTTTGCGAAAGGGTAAGCGTATTTTTATCTAAAGCAAGGCCTGTTACCTTTGTATCTGTCGCAGCCACTGTATACTTAGTATAGCCTTCGGAATTATCACTAGTAACGGTTACATTGTCTCCGGAGCCCACTACTTCTACTTTAGCCGCTTTGAGCTGTGCTACGTTAACGGCATCAGTATCTTCTTTCCCCGCTGCTACACCTGTAATCTGACGAGTAATACCTTTAGAAACATCGCCTACGGAAACAGCTGCATCAGTTGACTGCCAAGCATTTAAAGGTGCAAGAACGCCACCGATTTCAGTTTGTATATTTGAAATATCGGTATTAGCCTCATCAATTTGACTTTGATAAGCATCATACTGGGTCTTCATTTTTATATACTCTGGGTCTGTTTCATAATTCGCAACCCACTTTTCATAAATCCCCATTCCTTCACTTAACTCAGCCATGTTTGCTTGTATGGAGCTTATAGAGGTCTGTTTTTCAGCTATTTGATTTTGTAACTCTTGATATTTTGCGGTATCGTAAGAAATATCAGACACACTTGTAATTTTGCCCGACTGATCATAACCTAATACGCCCTTGTCCGTTCTAGAAACAGAGTTTGCACCAAGAGCCACACCACTATCATGGAGTACGTTAGTATTTCGACCAACTGCAACGGCATCACTAGTCGTTGTTTCAATTGTTGAATCTGCCGAGCCGATAACAATAGTATTATTGGCACCGGTTACGGTACGGTTCGTACCTGTTACGGTTACATTATCTGTATTCGTCGCCGTATTGTTAAAGCCAGAAATATAGTTGTAGTAACTAACATCATCACTGGTACCGGTCACAGTATTGTTAACACCCATGATTGAAGTTAATTGGGTGTAATCAGCCTTATTGCCGCCACCCATAACTAATGTAGAACCACCGCTGTTATTGGCCCTAACCGTTCCAATCAACCTATTTTGTAAATCCTTTGCCGAGGTGACACTATTCCCAATCGGCACATCGAAATTAGTAATCGAATTGGTAACTTCATTACCGGCACCGAAAATTAAAGTACCATTCGTATTATTAGCTCTATTGCCAAGACCGACAATACTGTTAGCAATACCGGCATAAGAACTCGGAGCATACGATGATTCAACGCTATTCAAAGAACCCATAACAGTAGCACCAAAGTTTTGCGTTGCATTTCTCGCACTAATAATCGAGTACGCCCCTACAACAGAACCCATAGCACCAGCATTAAAGCTGTTGGCGCCTACCGTAGTAGAAAGTATATTATTACTACTACTTATAGTTTTAGCTGTATCAACGCTTGTATCACCGATTTCACCAACGTAGCTATGTGTACCTATCATAGTGCTCCCAGAACGAGCATATGTATTTTTACCAATGGCAACACCAGTCAACATATTTTCAGAAGAATCCGGATTACGACTACTTCCCGAAGAATATGTAGTTTGTCCTAAGGCTAAATAATACTCTTGTTGGCCAACCATGTTTTCGCTTTGAGCATTTTGACCAATAGCGATACCACCGCCTTGGTTTACATAGTTATTAACTTTTACTCCCATACCGATGGCAATATCACCACTACCGTTGCCATACTTAGTAGCGTCTCCACTCTTACTAATTGCACCTTGGCCAATAATTATACTATTGTCGCCGGCTGTAGAAGCTTTACCGATAGCAATTGAATTTGTTCCTTTGGCACCATCATTGTTATAGTTAGTACCGCTTGTTCCTTGATTTATATGAACAAAATGCGTTTTATTGTTATTTACCGTTGTTTCCAATGTGCTAATACTTGTTTTATTAGCATTAACCACGGTATTTACAGCATTAAGCTGCGCCACGTTGACAGCATCAGTAGCCTGAGTACCGGCTGCTACGCCTGTTATCTGACGAGTCTGTGTTGCTGCTGCATTGGTTCCCGGTACGCCAACAGAGACGGCCCCTAAGGTGGACGTCCACGTTGCACTTGCTTTATCTGTATCAGAAACGGTAGTTCCCGTTGGAACAGTACCTGCAACACCGGCAGCTACACTGGCAACGGAATTAGAGCCCAAGGCTACGCCGTCTTTTGTAGTAGCATTGGCATTATGACCGAGAATCGTCGCATCGGATACGGTTGTTTCCATTTCTTTGTCAGCAGAACCGATGACAACATCATTTGTCGCGCCTGTTAAATTACGTTTATCACCAATTACAACATTGGAAGTACCGTCGGATACGGTATTGCTTGAACCGATTACATAGGTGCTGTCGGCATTGGTCAATTTATTTTTCGCACCGGTAATAAAGTTATAGTCACTGGTATTACCATCTGCACCATTCAAAGTATTGCTGACACCGGTAACAGCAGAGAATCGAGCATAGTCAACAGAGTTAGCTCCGCCGATAACCAAAACCTGTCCGCCACTTTCACCAACGGCGGCGCCTAATTTTTTAGCCGTATCAACCGGATCAGCCGGATTAATACTGCCGATATTAAGACTTACATCTGCATAAGAATTACTTACGGCATTACCGGCACCAAAAATTAAAGTTGCATTGGCATTCTGCGTTGCATTAGCAGTCCCAACGATTGAATTTGCAACTCCATCAAATTGTTGAGTTCCGGCAGCCACAGTATTCAAGGACCCCACAACGGTAGCCATCGCACCTTGGAAACTTCCGGAAGCCGACTCAACCTTAGCACCTGCACCGGCTGCTACAGAACCAGGACCTTGGGCTCCGTCGTTATTTTTATTGCCAAATTGTGAAAATGCGCCATTCATATCATTAACACTGTAATACTGATCGGCCGCCATGACGCTGGTCGTCATTCCAGCACAAAGAGCCGCTACAGCCAAAACGGCCGCAACGGTTTTACCGGAATTCAATTTCGTAGATATAGGTTTGCTGTGACTTTTTGCTATTTCAGAAACTACGATATAGCAATTCTTTACTTTGCTCCAAATGACTTTGTAAATCCTATTCATATCGCTTGCCTCCTATTAGATTGATAATAAACTTTTACTTAATTACACAAAAGCAGACACGATGCTGACACTTTTATTCAGCAGATTTCTTGTTATGTCCTCACTCATCGAGCTTTGATCAGACATATAATAGCAATATAAAAATACGTAAAGTCCCCTCGCTCATCCCTCCATAAAATCCGATTTATCGCATTCGTCAGCTAACTGAACTTATATAGTCCAATTGTTGCAGATAACGAATAACATATATCCTTATGTTATCATTCTATATATTGTTCAATTTTTTGTCAATGAAGTTACTTAGATATAACAGTATAAAAACGTTATACTTGAAATTTAGACTATTCTTTTACCAATTATTTACGATTTAACCGCAACAACTCGAAGTCTTTCCATGGAAAACAAAAGGCCCTCTTTATGCAAGAGAGCCTTTCGTGTCTACGTCCATCTTTCGATAGACTTTGCTATTTTATTTTTTCAATTCAGCAATGGCCTGCATCAACTGTTCGATCTTCTTGTTTTGTTCTTCCAGTTGCTGGCTCTGTGCTTCAATCTTGCTGTTTTGAGCTTGGAGCTGACTGCTCTGATCGGATACGACCGATTTTAAGCTGCTGATTTCCTGAGCCATGGCTTGTTTCGACGAGTAATTACCTGTTTCGCCTTCGCCAACTCTCCAGGTTACACCGGCGTTGACCATGTTTTCACCGCCACCATAGGAAGTACCGAGGCTGACCAAGGTGTTGCCATTGGGGCGATAGAAGGCACCGACAGCTACTGCGTTAGCACCGCGGTAATTACCGACACCGGCCGAAATTTCCCACTTTTCATCCGCGTTGTATTCCAAGGGATGGAGGGCTGCCAAGGCTGCGGCACCGGCACCGACGCGATCGACGCGAGTATCCAACTTGCTGATGCGATTACTCATCTGATTCATGCCCGTACCGATGGCGTTGACGGTTCTATCGAACTGCCCTTTATTGATGGCGTCCGAAGCTTCCACGCCATCGCCGACATTGTGAATGACGTTGCCACCCATGCTGACGTTATTATTCTGAACGGTAATATTCTTCGACGAATCTTCATTTTTAATCGTAAGGCCGTTCATTGTTGATCGTCGTGTTGCCCGTCGTTACGGAATTAGTCGTGACGGATTCGTTAGTGATGACCGTTTTGCTGTCGCCGGTTCCGATGGTGACGTTGTCATTGCTGATAGAAACGTTGCCAATGTTGGCTTTTTCCGAAACCGTCAGTTCCTTCGTCGTCACCGTATTCGATGTCACGGAGTTAAGATCCTTGAGGTCTTTCGACAACTTGATGTCAAAACCATTCTTATCTTTATTAGTTACGACACCGATGTTGCCATCAGAGAGCTTGCTGACGTCGGCCCCGCCCTTAAGGTTCAGAGATTCGCCAAGTTTGACGCCAACTTTTTTATCATCTGCCGTTTCGTCACCGACGAAATCACGCTTGCCGACACCGATGGTATCGGTAACATTCTTAACGGAATCAGAGACACTCTTCAGCTGGCCTTCCGTAGCGGCACGATCGGGAACGTATCCTTTTTCAGCCGGATTCCAAGTCGTGTTGTCGAGGCCGGTGATGTACTTGCCCGAATCTTTTACGGCATTACCATTTTCATCAACCTTGTCCGTGCCGTCAGCATTCTTAACAGCCACGTCTTGGTTACCCATTACCAGGCCTTTACCGGCTTCACCGATGATTACTTGCCCCTTGGTGCCATCAACAGTCACTTTGTTGTCACCAGTACCGGCTGTAACAGTGGCGTTCGTCCCATCGACAGCTACTTGGTTCGCACCTTCACCGGCTGTGATGGCCGCTTTTGTTCCATCGATAGCGACTTTATTAGTACCTTCACCGGCGGTAATAGCAGCTTTTGAGCCGTCAATGGCTACTTTATTGGCACCGTCGCCAGCGGTAATCGTCGTGGCATTTCCATCGATGGTTACTTGATTATCGGCCGTTTCGCCGCCAAGAGTAATCTGATCTTTTAAAGCCACGGTTGTGCCGTTTCCATTCTTATCCGGTGTTACCTCAATGTTTTTACCGGCTACAACTTTATTGGCGTTAACATTGGAAGAAATGCTGTCATAGGCAGCTTTCAACTGGTCTTCCGTCGCTGCACGGCCGCTTACGATGCCTTTATTATCCGGATCCCACTTTTTATTTTCCAGTCCTGTGATGAACCGACCTTCTACAGTTTCTCCGTCTTGGCCGTCTTTTGTATAAGTAACCGTCTGGTTTGCGATGTAAATGCCTTCATCAGCTTTGGAACCACCAATGCGAACGCTGTCGATACCGGATAAGTTTTTAGCCAGTTTAATCTGTAAGCCATCATCAGTTTTCACGACACCAACATTGTTGACGTCGGTTAACAAGCTCTTTCCGTCGGCATCCTTTGCTGCCACACCGCCATAAATAGTGAGGGTTTCCCCATTTTTCTTGGTAATCGTGGCATCGTTGGATGTATCGTCACCAGTGAACTTCAAGTTTGCATCTTTCGTTGCTTATCTGCACCTTCAGCGACTTTTTTTAAGCTGTGCTACGTTGACAGCATCCGTATCTTCACTACCGGCTGCCACATTTGTAATCTGGCGTGTATATCCGGGTTTGACCAACAGACACTGCGCC
>ENA-OQAB01000405-OQAB01000405.1-human-gut-metagenome-genome-assembly--contig:-NODE-405-length-24351-cov-4.741661_pt1 | contig 24351 bp, 28 predicted proteins | sample MGYA00242490_ERZ504517 | MGnify/ENA primary metagenome ERZ504517 (study PRJEB26092, sample SAMD00036298) | human gut metagenome | host: Homo sapiens | study: EMG produced TPA metagenomics assembly of...
TATGAAAGAACGAGCCGCTGTGACACATTTTTTAGCGCAATGGCTGACCTTAGTTGAAGAAAGTGGGGTAGACGAATTTAGAAGTGTGTTGAAAACCTTTAAAGATTGGAGACAAGCGATCTTAAATGGACTGACGCAAGTGTATTCGAATGGCTTTACGGAAGGGATGAACAACAAGATAAAAGTATTGAAACGAGTCGCTTTTGGATTCCGGAATTTCGAAAGATTTCGCGCCAGAATCCTCTGGGCATCTTTAAAAGAATAAAAAAAAGAAATGGACGAGAGCGAGAAAAACTCACTCACGTCCATTCGCGGTGGATGATTTAGTTGGCACCCCAACATTTGACAAAGAGCCTTTATTTTTGGCAGCAAGGCGGGAGTTTAGATTTATCCCCCGTCTTTGACTGTCCGCTCGACGAGCAGCTGCCCGAGCAGCCGCCGCAGCAGCCGGCTGTTCCGTTGAACAGGCCGCGGACATGACGGATGAAGTACGCTACGGCGATGATGACGACGATAGCGACAATAATCGTTGCAGGACTCATACCAGAACCCCCCTTTCTATGGGATAGAAGGTCTTATGCGCCGAGACCGGCCATAAGAGCTAACTGATAGGTAACGTAAGCCAGGACATAGGCCAAGACGAGGCACATAGCATCGCTGGCGAGGAGCATCTTCCAGGAACCCGTTTCACGCTTAATGACAGCCATGGCAGCGACGCAAGGCATGTACAGCAAGGTGAAGACCATCAGTGACAAGGCAACGGCCGGGTTAAAGTTCGGGTCATCAGCCAGGAAGGTGATGAGGTTGGCTTCATGGGTATCGTCAGCCTGGACGCTGTAAATCGTAGCCAAGGTCGAAACCATGACTTCCTTAGCAGCCGTGCAAGCAACGATGGCGACGCCGATCTTCCAGTCATAACCGAGCGGTGCGATGACCGGTTCGATGAAGTGGCCTAAGCGGGCTGCATAGGACTGGGAAATCTTTTCAGCATTCTGCTGGCTGTCGAGTTCAGTCGTAGCATCGTCAGCAGCGACTTTGGCGTCGAACAAGGGCAGAGCCTGAGCATATACCGTCGGGTTCGAAGCTTCGAGATCGGCAAAAGCATCGGGATACTGCGGTTTTTCTTCGACAGCTTCCGCCTGCTGGACGCTTTCAACGTCTTCTTCTTCGCTGTCTTCTTCTTCAGCGGCAGCGTCGGCAGCGGCAATCATCGATTCATACATGCCGTTCAATTCACTGTTTTCTTCAATGGACGTAAGGCCGTAGGTCTGGAGAATACCGGTCTGCTGCTGTTCCATCTGAGCCGTAACCTGGTCCTTAGCGGCGTCGAAGTCCTGAGAATACTGGACATCCATCGGATATGCCGTGAGGAACCAAACGATGATCGAAGCACCGAGGATGAAGGTACCGGCCTTTTTGAGGTACAGTACGCTTCGTTCCCACATGTGCATGAGAACGCCCTTGAGGGTCGGAATGTGGTACGGCGGCATTTCCATAACAAACGGTTCCTGTTCGCCTTTGAAGGTCGTATGACGCAGGACCAAGGCGACGGCAACGGCGACGATGATTCCTAACAGGTAGACGCCGAAGAGAACCGTACCGCCATAACCGGAAGCGCCGAAGAAGGCGCCGATGAGCAGGGTGTAAACAGGAAGACGAGCGCCGCAGCTCATGAAGGGGCACGCCAGGATAGTGACCAGGCGGTCCTTTTCATTATCGAGTGTACGAGCGGCCATGATGCCCGGTACGTTACAGCCAAAGCCGAGAATCATGGGGATGAAAGACTTGCCGTGCAGGCCGAGAGCTCTCATGGCGCGGTCGATAAGGAAGGCAGCGCGGGCCATGTAGCCCGTGTCTTCGAGGAGACTGATAAAGAAATACAAGAGGACGATAAGCGGTACGAAACTGAGAACCGAACCGACACCGCCGATAACACCGTCGACGAGGAGCGAGCGCAGCTGTTCATCTTCAACGACCGTACTCAACCAGTCACCGAGCATGCCGAAACCTTGGTCAAGCCAATCCTGAGGATAGGCGCCGAGGTCGATGACGACGGTGAACATGAGCCACATGAGGCCTAAGAAAATAGGAATCCCCAAAACGCGATGCGTCAGGACGCGGTCGATTTTATCAGACAAGGTATCGCTCGTACCGACATTGATAATGGATTTATTAAATACGTCAGTCGCAAATTGATAGCGGCATTGAGCAAAATAAAAGTCTAAATCGAGGTTTTTAGCCAGGGAATCGCGGAGAGAAGCCGCCAGTTCCAAGATATGTTCCGTACCGTCAATAGCCTTGACCTTGGCCACGGCATCGGAGTCGTTTTCAAGGAGTTTAACGGCCAGCCAGCGGATCGGATAATTGATGACGCCAATCTTATCGATGGCATCGGTCAATTCAGCAATCGCCGGTTCGACGTCAGCACCATAATCGACTTCCGCATTGACCAAGTGTTTTGCTTCCATGCTGGAAATCGCGTCGAGCAATTCTTTCGTCCCTAAGTTTTTACTGCCGACTAAAGGAACGACGACGGCACCGATCTGACGGCCTAACTTTTCGAGGTCGATTTTAATGCCCATTCGTTCGGCAATATCCATCATATTCAAGGCGATGACCATGGGTCGTCCCAATTCGACGAGCTGAGCCGCCAAATACAAGTTACGTTCGAGATTCGAGGCATCGAGAACGTTGACGATGATATCCGGCTTTTCATTGATGATGACGTTACGGGCAACCACTTCATCGAGGGACCGTGCCGTCAAGCTGTACGTACCCGGAAGGTCGACGAAGAGCAAATCCTTGCCGTTAAAGGTGCGATGGCCTTCCTTCTTTTCGACAGTAACGCCGGGATAGTTGCCGACATGCTGCTTTGAACCTGTAATGTTATTAAAAATCGTCGTTTTCCCGCAGTTAGGATTGCCAGCAAGGGCAATCTTAATCTTTCCTGCATTTTCCATGACTACTAAATACCCCCTTATTATTGATCCACGGCTACCGAAATCATAGCCGCTTCATTCATGCGCAAGGCCATAGCACAGCCTTTAATTTTGACTTCTACCGGATCTCCGAGAGGGGCCTTTTTAAAAACAGAAATACGAGAACCTTTGACGACGCCCATATCTACCAGGCGATGCTGGATGTTTCCCCGACCTTCAAGGGCTTCGACAATACCTGACTGACCGACTTTCATGTCAGCTAACGAAACAATCTTCATGACTAACTCCCCTTTGCTTGCCTAGACGACGGCTTCCTCCGTCCTGGCTGCTAGTATAGTTTTCAGTGCACTTGAGCTGCTGGTATGGGAACGGACAATATCCACGTTCTTGCGCTGGGCTTCCTTCAGAGCGCAGCGGACCATACTGTGGCTCACGGTACTGGTAAACAACACCACGAGATCAGGCGACCCGATTTTCGACTTAAAATCACTGGGCACCTGAGTAAATACTTTGGCCTTATAATCGAATTCCTTGCAAATACGTTTATAACGGCACACCATGCAATCATTTCCACCTACGATGACAACACTCATTTACATCGCTCCTTTCAGCTCCGTAAATAATACTCACACATCCCTTCAGCTATTGATAATATATTTCATTACCAAATATATTATATATTTTTTCACATACTCTGTCAACACTTTGCTATTGAAATTCATTTGTAAAAAGAAAGAAGCGCACGAAAGTACGCTTCTTGTCTTTACAAAATGCACCTTAATGCATCTTTTTGAATATGTGATTATATATCCTAATTAAGACTTATTCTCTAAAATTAAGATTTTTTAGGCTCGACGTTTCGGCATGGATGGCCCGAGAATGCGAACACTGTTCAATACGACGGCCAAGGTCGCCGTATTGTGGATGACGGCAGCCCAGAGAGGGCTGATTTTCCCTAAGGCGCCGAGGAGCATGGCGGCCGAGTTTACAGCAATGGTCGCCGTAAAGTTCTGGTTGATGGCCCGCATCGTTTCCCGTCCGATATGGAGGGCATCGTATAATTTGCCCGGGTCTTCCGAACGGATCGTAATGGCGGCTGATTCAGCTGCGATGTCGGTCTTGTTGCCGCCTAAGCTGACGCCGATATCGGAAAATGCCAGGGCCGGCGCATCATTGATGCCGTCGCCAACCATCATGACGTTGCCCCGCTTTTGCATCTTCATGACGTAGTTGGCCTTTTCTTCCGGCAGGATTTCGGCGTAGTACGAGTCGATATCCATATCCTGGGCGACTTCGGCGGCGACGTCTTTCGAGTCCCCGGTCAGCATGACCACTTCATCGATGCCGAGGCGGCGCATGCGGTTCAAGGTCTTCTTCATGCCCGGCCGAATCGGGTCCTGAATGGTCAGGAAGCCGAGGTACTGTCCGTTTTTAGCAATGTACAACAGGTTCTTGCCCCAAGTCTTATTATCGACAGCCGGCATGCCTCCTACGCCCTCTTCAGTCATGAAGCGGCGGCTGCCGACGAGAATGTCCCCGCCCTCGTAGTTTTCAAACGGCGGAACGACAGCCTTCATGCCCCGGGCGACGACCGTTTCCGATGAAGCATGAGGCGGTGTCTGCCAGCCCTTGGCATTGACGTACTTCTGTACAGCTACAGCCAGAGGATGTACGGAATGCATTTCAGCCGACGCGGCCAACAGAATCATTTCCTTATCGCCGACGCCGTCAATCGTTTCAATGTGATCGATCTGGGGGACGCCCATGGTAATCGTCCCGGTCTTATCGAGGACGACCGTATCGATATCGGCTAAGTTTTCGATATAGTTACCGCCCTTGATGAGGATCCCTTTCCGAGCGGCGACGCCAATGGCTGCCGAAATGGCCGTAGCCGTCGAAAGTTTCAGGCCGCACGAGAAATCGATGAACAAGAGGTTGAGCACCCGCTGCCAATCTTTGGTCGCCCCGTAGACGATGGCTGCCCCGATAAAGGAGATCGGCACTAAGAGATTGGCCATCTTATCGGCAAAGTTTTGGACCGGCGCCCGGCGGGTCTGCGCCTCTTCGACGAGATGGATGATCTGAGCCAGGGACGTATCGGCGCCGACCTTTTCGACGCGGATGACGAGGTCGCCGGCTTCAATAACGCTGCCGGCATAGACGGCCGACTTTTCCTGTTTGATGGCCGGATTCGATTCGCCGGTAATGGAGGCCTGATTGACAGCGGCGTTACCGTCGACAACGGTACCGTCGACGCAGATCTTTTCACCGAGATGAACGGCGATGAGGTCGCCCCGCTTCAGTGATTCTACGGGAACCTTGCGTTCCCTGCCGTTTTCGATGATCCAGACGTCGCGCTGATCCAGTTTCAAAAGGCCGGAAATCTGACGGCGTGCCCGTTCGGCAGCGTATTCCGTCATCATTTCAGCCCCGTTCGACAGGGCCAGAAGGGTCAGGCTCGATTCCGGCTTTCCGGACAGGACCGAGGCTGCCACCGCCGTTGCCGTCAAGGTATCGGCGTTGGCCTGATGGTCTTTTACCAGGCCGAGGATACCGCTTTTAATATAGCGACGCGCGATGTATAAGGTAAAGAGTCGACGAAACAAGAGCATAGATCCGTAAAATTCCGGATTCACCTTGCGCAGGATGTTCATAGCAATGAAGCCGCCGACAGAGATTATGGCTTCCCGCCGGTACGTGGCAACGTCCATGTCTTCCGGCTTATTTTCCTTTTTCCGGCCGTACTTATCTTCAAAAGCCCGAATGAACAGTTTCAGTGCCCGTACATCCAGGGTTTTACGGTAATAGACGGTAACCTTTTTTTCTTCGACGACGGCCGAGACGATATCCCGCACCTGACGAAGCTTGACGCTCAGGACAGGGCGCATGCGGCTGGGAATCTCGCTGTGAAGAAAAATCGTATTGCACAGGTACATGATTATTCCCTCCTCAACAGTGAAAGAGCCCACCACAGCATCTGCGGCCCTGACGGGCGCTCACCCATGAAAACGGTCTTTCGCAGGCCGCGAATGATCAGGAACAAGGCGGCAACCGTCGTCAAATCGAGGAGATGATTTGATTTCTTTTTAATAACCCGACTCAAGAAGTCCCCCGTCGCTTGGGCCGCTTTAAGGTACGACGCAGCATCTGACTTCGGAGCCCGTTTTCGGTCAGCGTCATAGACGGCATTGATAATCCCTTCGACGGCATTGGGAAAGAGGCGGGAGCGGAAGAAATCTTCCAAAAGATCCAGCGCCGCTTCACTTGAAGCATAGACCAAAATACTGCCCGTAACGGTGTTGACCTCGATGGAACTGATGCCGGTCATGACACCGATTTTCTTTTCCATGAATTCGGCCAGCCCTGCATTACCGACAAGGGATGCAGCCCGGTAGCGACGACGGCCCGGGAGCGCGGATACGCAGGCAAAGCGCGGCACATCAGCTGCCTTTCCTCCTTGCATCGAAGGCGCACCGGCAAAGGCGCTGCCTCCCTTTTTCTTATTATGGAACAAGTCGTAAACGGCCTTTCCGATCGACGTGCCCACCATAAAACCTGAGGCGTATGACATAATCACCTTCTCCTTTCAGCATGGGTCATGATATAGTTTTCTACCCGAACGAGTTCTCGGTTTGTCCGCAGAAGCTGCGGCCGGTAAGTAATCAATACCGAACCCGTAAGGACGTTGATATCGACGTTATCGATTTCTTTATAGCTGGCAATATAGGCGTATACCTTGCGGCCCAATTCAGCATTGCCGATGAGTTTCTTACTGTGCAGGCGAATGCGGCCCGGTAAGTAAGACGAGATTGAGACAGAACGGATGATGAAGTCCCATTTCGACGTCGGAATAAACATAAACGCAGCCCTTTCTACCTTTTTACCCTTTAAAAAAGACCGTTACCGAAAGGCAACAGTCTTCTTTTGACAGTCTGTAATTATTTTGCCTGTGCGGCTTCCTGAGCTGCAATCATGTCTTCTAATTCTTCCTTCTGGCGCTGCAATTCAGCGAGAGGAACGGACGCCGTCAAAGCGCCGGCTGCCGGCTGCTGCATAGCCAAGAGCTGCTGTTCACGTTCGGACATTAATTTGTAGCCGAAAACCCCTGCGACGACACCAATACCTAAGCCAATCCAAAAATCCGTATTCTGAAACATACGACACATCTCCCTTTTTAATAATCTATACCAAAATCTGATTTCATTATAAAGTGTATTTCTTCACATGTCAATATCGTTTATCAGTTTCATTATAACTATTTGGTCTAAACAACCATAAAAAAGATACTCCGCCCATATCGAAGTATCTTTTAGAATGCTCAAACCCTGCATTTTACTGATATTTTAAAGAGGATCCCATTTCTTTTACATCCCAAATTTGCTATAATCAACTCATACCCCATGTATGAATCGGGTAAATATTGAAAGCATGTCTTACTAATAGAAAGGTGTGACTCTCTTGTTCAATCCGTCTCTCTTCAAAAAGGTTCAGGAAGTAATCGCCGAAAACCCGGATAAACGGGTTCTCCCCCTTTCTTTCGATGGAATGAACTACTTTATCAAACGCCGCATGAGTAATGGCCGCAACGCCTTTGCCAAACAGAACCCGTCGGCCGCCTTTTGGTGTGAAGCCTATAAAATCATGACCGTCAATTCCCGCCTGCCCTTGGCTCCGAAAATCGTCCTTCTCGACGAAGATTTTTTCGTCATGGAAAATGTCGGCAGAACCCTTCAAGGGGTCGCCAAAGAAGAAGCGTATGCCGACGTCCGCCTCAAAGCCTTTACGAAAGCCGGAGAAAGCCTGGCCCGACTCCACGTCGCCGGACTGCACCATGGCCGCCCGGCCTTGCGGGATATCGCCTATGACCGTGAAACCGATGCCATTACCCTCCTCGACTGGGAAAATGAAAAGAAATTTATCCATGCGCCGGCCGCCGTCCTCGATCTCTTTCTCTTCGTTCACAGCTGTTTTCGTGAAAACTGGTCCGATCATGCCCTCATCGATGCCGCCATGACGGGCTATACCTCCGTCGAAGGCAGTAAGAGAACCCTAAAAGGGGTGAAAGAGCTCATTCACGACTACAATACCCTCTTCTATGTCTGTCACGTCCTGCGCCCCTTCGGCTGGATCGATGTCGTCTCCGTCGATAAGACGCGACACTACATTTCTCACCTATAATTGAAGATTTGCCGCAGCACAGCGAATATAGCCGCCGGGGAGTTCCTCGACGGCTTTTTTGAGCTGCAGCCGCAAAAGAGTATGCAAGAGTTTGGGAAGGGGCAATCCCGTCGCCGGCAGCAGGTCTTCGGCCGGAATGGCCCTCTCCATCGAAAGGGCTTTCAGGACCTGCTTTTCCGTCTCATCGAGATTGACGGCGTCTCCGACGTCAGCGGCCGTCGGAAGAATCCATCCCCGATTTTCAAAGACTTGTAAAATATCGTCCGTATCCGTAAGGGCCATGGCCCCCATCTGCAAGAGGCGGTTCGTCCCCTTACTGGTCTCGGCAAAAATACTGCCGGGCATGGCAAAGACATCGCGCCCCTCTTCTAAGGCAAAGTCGGCTGTAATGAGGGAGCCGCTGCCAAGGGCTGCTTCGATGACGACGGTGGCCGCCGCCATCCCGGCGATAATCCGATTGCGGGCGGGAAAATGCTGAGCCCGCGGCTCGGTCCCGAAGGTATATTCCGAAAGGATAGCCCCGCCATGCTCGACAATGTCTCGAAATAGACGCTTATTTTTCCCCGCGGATTAGGTCCGATCGAGGCCATTGGCCACGACGACAACCGTTCGCCCTTTTTCCTTTTAAAGCTCCCGTATGAATGCGCGTATCGATGCCCCGAGCGCCTCCGCTGACCAAGGTAATTCCCCGTTCAGCCAAATTCATAGCCAAGGTTTCGGCAGCATTCAGTCCGTAAGGGCTGGCCTTTCGCGAACCGACCATGGCCAGGGTATACCGATCCGCTTCCAGCGTCCCCTGACAAAAGAGGACCCACGGCGGCTGAGCGATGAAGGGCAGCCAGCATGGATAGTCATCATCCCACAAGGCAATGGGGCGAACGCCATAAAAGGAAAGCTTCCGGGAAAATCCGTCCCAATCAAAAACATTACGTTCTTCAATAAGTTTGCCAAAAGAAGTTGTCGAAAGCCTCAACCGACGCCGTAAATCATCGTCCCACGGCGTATTCCAAGCAGCCTTAGCTGACCGATAACGGTCGAGAATCGTCTTCAGGCGCCGACTGCCGAGACCGGGAAGGGACTGCAGAGCCGCTGCATACATCGTTTCGTCCGTTACACCGCTCACAGCGTCACCTCCGTTACATTTTATTTCGGTAGCTGATGGCTTCTGCCACATGACGTTCTTCAATCTGTTCCGCATCGGACAAGTCGGCAATAGTCTGAGCCACTTTGATGAGCCGGTCGTAACTGCGGGCACTGAGGCGAAGGAGGTCAAAGGCCTCTCGCAGCATATCCCGGGCAGGCGGACTCAAACAGCACGTCTCTTTAATTTCCCGGTGCCCCATGTGGGCATTGCAGTAACAATCATAGGCCGCCAGCCGCGCTGCCTGACGTGCCCTGGCCTTAAGGACCCGGTCCCGTATCGTGGCCGACGTCTCAGCGCCCGTACTTGCCACCAGATCGCCGTAAGCCGGTCGGGCTACACGAACGTGAAGATCGATGCGGTCCAACAAGGGACCGGAAATCTTATGGATGTATCGATGACGGTTATTTTCAGAACACGTACAGTCGTCATCAAATCCATAGCGGCCGCAGGGACAAGGATTCATGGCTGCCACCAGGACAAAACGAGACGGATAGGACAAGGCCGCATTGACCCGGGCGATGTGGACGATGCCGTCTTCCAGGGGCTGACGCAAAACTTCCAGGACCGACCGGGGAAACTCCGGCAATTCATCGAGGAAGAGTACGCCGTGATGACTGAGGGTCACTTCGCCGGGATGAGGAATGGTGCCGCCCCCGACAAGACCGGCCCGCGATATGGTATGGTGAGGGCTGCGAAAAGGGCGCCTTTGCATGAGCTGGCCTTCGCGAAGGAGACCGGCGACACTGTAGATTTTCGTCACTTCCAGTGCTTCCTGCTTCCCCAAGGGCGGCAAAATCGTCGGAATCCGTTTAGCCAGCATGGTCTTACCGCTTCCGGGCGGGCCGATCATTAAAATATTGTGGCCTCCGGCAGCGGCGATTTCAAGAGCCCGTTTAGCTTCAGACTGACCTTGTACCTCGGAAAAGTCAAGGTCATAATCGAGAATGTCTGACGCCCCTTCTTGTGCGGTTATGGGCTTTAAAGGCGCGTCGCCTTTCAAATGGGCGGCAACGTGAGACAAGGACTCGGCCGTGTATACCGTAACGGACGGACAAAGGAGGGCTTCGGCACCATTTTTCGAACTGACGAATACGGCTTTCACGCCTTGGGCAGCACTCTCGATGACCATAGGCAGGACGCCGTTTACCGGTCGTATCTCCCCATCGAGAGCCAATTCGCCTAAAAAGAGGCAGTCCGTACAGGCTTCCAAGGGGATTTGGCCGCTCGATGCCAAGATTGCAATGGCCAGTCCCAAGTCGAGGCCGGACGTATCCTTCTTCAAATCGGCCGGTGCCAAGTTGACCGTCAGGCGGCGCATGGGAAACTCATAGCCGCTGTTCTTGATGGCCGCTCGTACCCGCTCCTTGGCTTCTTTGACCGACGTCGAGGCCAAACCTACCAAATCAAAAGACGGCAAGCCGTTGGATATATCCGTTTCGACGGCGATGACATGGCCGCCGAGGCCCAAAGTCGCAGCGCCTGAAATACGTGCAAACATGAGTTCACCGCCTTTCTGCCAAAAAAGCGTGAACGACGTGTCGGATAACGGGTTGGTCGTCAGCTCCGGGCCAGACTTCGATGACGTCAAAACGACAGGGCTTATCCCATAGTCGGAACTGTTTCAGATAGCCTGAAGCGACGGACGTGATTTTCTGCCGCTTTCGCCATTCGACGGCCTCACAAGGCCTGCCGTAACGCTCGGATCTTCGCGTCTTGACTTCGATGAAAACAAGGGTCCGTCCATGGTCGGCAATGATATCGATTTCACCCATACGATTGCGGTAGTTGCAGCAGCGGATGCGATAATCCGTCTGATGCCGTATATAAGCCAAGGCGGCCTGTTCTCCATAATAGCCTAAAAGCTTTGTTTCCATGATACCTTCCCCTTTCACGTGGTTATTCCTTCCATTATAACCGTCACGGATTAAAAGGTGCGTAAAAAAAAAGACCCTCACGGGTCTTTTTTCATGAAAGAATCATTAGATTTTATGAATGGCTAAAAAGGCGACGAGGACGATGAGGAGTACGATGGCGATGATACGGGTAATCGAGGCCAAGGAAATCCGGACATCCTTCTGCGCCCTTCTTTGCGGCCGACGTTCACTCATACGCCGGGCCATGCCATTTCCTTGCCGCCTAAGATATGGGCGTGCATATGATGAACGGTCTGACCGGCTTTTTCTCCCGTATTGAATACGACGCGGAAGCCGTCCTTATCGAGGTTCATGACCTGAGCGACTTTTTGGATTGCATAGAGCATCTTGCCGGCTATATCGGCATCATCCGGCGTCAGGGCAGCAATGCTCCGGACGTGTTTTTTTGGAATGACCAAAACGTGTACCGGTGCGACGGGATTGATGTCCTTGAAGGCGAAGAAATTGTCGTCTTCCCAAACCTTGGTGCTGGGGATATCCCCGGCGATGATCTTGCAGAAAATGCAGTCTTCCATAATAAATTCCTCCTTCTGGATACGGCAAATCAGGCTTACGAGCCTTTCCTCAAAGGGTTTCGGCCAAGAGCTTCTTGCCATCCGTTCCGACAAGGGCTACGGAAACGACCGTCCGCTGTGCACCTTCGGGAAGGCCGCTGACGGCGACGCGTTCATAGTTTCCCGTAAAGCCTCCCCCTTCAGTCCCTTCCTGAGTTTCGATGAGGACCGACGCCTTGGTCCCGACGAGAGATTCGAGGAGCGCCGCTTTTTGACGGGCCGACAATTCATTGACCAATTCGACGCGGCGCTTCTTTTCAGCCGTATCGATCTGACCGCTCATGGTTGCCGCCGGCGTCCCTTTACGCGGTGAATAGGGAAAAGCGTGAATATGGGAAAAATTAAGGCGTTTCAAGGTCTCCATCGTCTCTTCAAAGAGTGCCTCCGTTTCACCGGGAAAGCCTAAAATCAGGTCCGTCGAGACCGTAAGGCCGTCGATGCGGCTGCGCAGACGAGCGATTAAGGCTTCATATTCAGCGACGGTGTAATGGCGGTTCATAGCCTTCAACACGGCATCAGACCCCGCCTGAAGCGGCAGGTGCAGATGACGGCAAATTCGGTCCGAGCTGTTCATGACGGCAATCATATCGTCGTCTATTTCCAGCGATTCAATAGAACCCATGCGGATACGGGACACATCCGTTTCTTTGACCAGCCGGTCGAGGATGTGCGCCAGCGACGGATGATCGTCGAGATCACGGCCATAGGCACCGAGGTGGATCCCGGTCAGGACGATTTCCTTAAAGCCAGCTTCGACGAGGCGTTTCGCTTCGGCAATGACGGCATCGGGACGGCGGGACTTCAAGGCGCCTCGCGTATAGGGAATGATGCAGTAAGCACAGAAATTATTGCATCCTTCTTGTATCTTCAGGTCTGCCCGCGTATGCTCGACGGCCGACGGATAGAGGGGAATTTCCTCAAACTCATCGTGTTGGCGCACGTCATGGACAGCCGTAAAGGCTTCATCACGGCCATTATCGAGTAAATCACCGACGATGGCTACGATGCGTTTTCGTTCGTTCGTCCCGACGACGGCGTCTACTTCGGGCATAGATGCCAAAAGTTCCGGGTCGAGCTGGGCGTAACAGCCGGTGACGATGACCTTAGCCGCTTCATTGCGCTTCTTGGTCCGCCGAATGAGTTGGCGCGACTTTTTTTCACCGACTTGGGTGACCGAACAGGTATTGATGATATAGACGTCGGCAGGGCCATTAAAATCGGCTTCTTCAAAGCCAGCCTGAAGAAATAAGCCCCGTATACTGTCTGTGTCGTACTGGTTGACACGACAGCCCAGGGTCGCAAAAGCAATAGTTGGCATTACTTGAATCCTCTTTCGTACATAATGATAGATAAGGCCGCCAGCGACGCCGTTTCAGCCCGCAGGATACGCGGTCCGAGAGAAACGGTCCGACACCAGGCAAAATGCTGTTCGGCGTAGGCGATTTCCTTTTCGGCATAACCGCCTTCGGGTCCGATGGCAATGACTACATCACCGGTCCGCACGTCGCGGCAGGCTTCGGACAGCGGCGCCGTTTCCCGTTCATAGGGAAGGATGCAGCGCCGGTCGGCATAAGCGTCGACGAAGTCCGTAAAGGTCATGACCGGTACCACGTCGGGCACGTCGTCGCGACCGCACTGCTTAGCCCCTTCAAGGGCCAGGCGCTGCCAGCGCTCTAAGCGGGACTTCTGCCGTTTATCATCTAATTTTACTACACAATATTCCATTTGTACAGGAACGATTCGGCTGACGCCGAGCTCCGTCGCCTTCTGGATGACCCAGTCGAACTTATCGCCCTTTAAGATACCCGCTGCCAAGGTGACCGTTCCTATTGAAGCTGCCGGGTCCGACAACTTTTTGGCCGGTGTCAAATAAGCCGAATGACCTTCGATGCGAGTAATGAAGCATTCATAGGTCGTACCGGTCACGTCGGTAACGGGAAGGGTGTCGCCTACGGTGTGGCGCAGGACGAGAACGACGTGGCGGGCATCGTCAGCCGATAATTCGAAGGTCCCACAAATTGGAAAATCCGTAAAAATCTTACGCATGATCTCACCTCGTCAATTTCACGGCATACCAGCCGCTTCGGAGCTGTTCATCAGCCCAGGTAAAACCGGCCGTTTCGGCAGCCCTTCGCACGTCGTCGATGCGTTCGTCGATGATACCGCTGACGATGAGCGTACCGCCGTCTTTTAAGTAGGGGCCTACTGCCGGTAAGAGAGCCAATACGGCGTTGGTCACCAGATTGGCCACGATAACGTCAGCCTGTTGTCCCTTGGGAATCGCCGTCAAAAGGTCGCTGTTGGCAATGGACATTCGATCTTCAACGCCGTTAAGGGCCGCATTGACCCGAGCCTGAGCGACGGCGGCGCTGTCAAAATCGACAGCTGCTACGTGAGCGGCGCCCAGTTTTGCCGCGGCAATGGCTAAGATTCCCGTGCCCGTGCCGATGTCAAAAACGACATCTCCCGGCCGCACTGCCTCTTCAAGGTATTGGACACAGAGACAGGTCGTGTCGTGAAAGCCGCTGCCAAACGCAAGGCCGGGGTCGATCGTAAGGACGTCTTCATCAGGACCCGGCGATACCTTTTCCCAAGCCGGTTCCGCCCAAAAGCGGCGTGATATCTTCTTGGGATGGAAATGCTCCTGCCAGGCAAAGAGCCAGTCTTCGTCATTGACATTCTTCTCGATGACCTGCCAATGACCGAGGTCGGCGCCGCGGCTTTCAAGGGCGTTCATTTTTTCTCGTACCGTTTCCACCAATCCTTCTTGTGCCAGCGGGAAATACGCTGTAATGCGAATGCGTCCCTCCGCGTCCGGCTCTTGGTCATCGATGACCGAACCGTTGCTGCCGCATTCATAAACAAGAAGGGCCACCAAATCGGTGGCCATTGGGGAAACGAGCAAATCGACTTCATTCCATTGCATCGTCTATGCTCCCTTCATCTTTACAGATCTTCTTTTAATCGGGCCCAACTCCAACAGAAGTCGCCCCATACTTTTCGCAAGCTCCGAAACAGATCATCTTTCAACTTGTTCCAGACGCTTTTCTTGCTCTTTTTGGTATCTTTTTCGTATTGCTCACAGCACTGTCATCAGCCTTTTTTCAGCCGACTTTGGCTCCCCACCCACGTTTCACCGCCGGCATAGGCGAATTCACGCAGGAGTTCCTGCTGTTTATCATTCAATTTCTTAGGAATGGAAACAGTGACCCGGACGTGGTGATCACCGCGGCGGTTCTTGGCGCCGAGGACGGGGATTCCCTTGCCGCGAATGCGGAACAAGGTACCGGTTTGAGTACCGGCCGGAATGTTCAACTCAATCTTTCCATCCAAGGTTTCAACAGGAAATCTTGGTTCCCAAGGCTGCCTGAGCAAAGGAAATCGTTTCCTCTGACAGGATGTCGCTTCCTTCACGGGGCAAACTTCGGATCGCGGCGAACGAAGATGTAGACGTACAAATCGCCGTGACCGCCGCCGCGGGTACCCGGTTCACCTTCACCGGCAACGCGCAGGCGTGCACCGTCATCGACACCGGCAGGAATCTTGACTTTTCAGTTTCTTGCGAACCTTTACCGTCCCGGAGCCATGACATTTCTTGCATTTGTCATGAATAATCTTGCCGGTACCGCCGCAGCGGCTGCAAGTACGGACATTGACCATCTGGCCAAAAGGCGTATTCTGGACGACACGCTGCTGACCTGTACCGTGACAGTCAGGGCAGGTATCGACCTTGCTGCCCGGTTCGGCACCTTCGCCGTGACAGTGGTCACACGTTTCTTCCTTGGGAACTTCAATTTCCATTTCCGTCCCAAAAGCAGCCTGCTTCAAGGCGATGTCTACGTCATAGCGCAGATCGGCGCCTCGCTGAGGCCCGTTGGACGACTGCCGGCCGCCTTGACCGCCAAAGAAGGAATCAAAGATATCTTCAAAGCCGCCGAAGCCCTGGCCACCCTGGCCGAAACCGCCAAAGCCGCCAAACCCTCCGAAGCCGCCCTGGCCAAAACCGGCACCGGAACCGGCAGCATTCCCATTCTGGAATGCTGCCGGACCGAACTGGTCATACTGGGCGCGTTTTTGCGAATTAGACAAGACGCTGTAGGCTTCGTTGATTTCTTTGAACTTTTCTTCAGCTGCCTTCGGATCATCAGGGTTGCGGTCCGGATGATACTTAAGGGCCAGCTTTTTAAAAGCTTTTTTTATTTCCGCATCGCTGGCGTCTTTGGAAACGCCGAGCACTTCATAGTAATCTCTTTTGCTCATCTGAGAAGCCCCTCTTATCTATCTTACTTCTTATCGTCGTCGACTACGGTGTAATCGGCGTCAACTACATTGTCATCCTGCTTCTGGCTGTCGCCGGCATCGGACTGAGCGCTGCCGCCTTCCGGCTGTGCCTGCTGCGAAGCGGCGTCAGCATTCTTGTACATTTCGCTGGTCAAGTCGTAAAGCGGTTTGGTCAAGGCTTCCGAAGCAGCTTTGATCTTATCGACGTCGTCGCTCTTTACAGCTTCTTTCAAGTCAGCGATTTTATCTTTGATTTCCGAAACTTTAGCAGCGTCGGCTTTGTCACCCATATCCTTGATGGTCTTTTCAGCCTGGTAAATGAGGGAGTCGGCGTTGTTCTTAGCTTCGATGCCTTCTTTACGTTTCTTATCTTCAGCTTCGTGAGCAGCAGCTTCTTTGACCATGCGGTCGATTTCGCTCTTGTCGAGGCCCGAAGAGGATTTGATGGTGATCTTCTGTTCCTTACCCGTTCCGAGGTCTTTTGCCGAAACGTTTACGATACCGTTCGCATCGATGTTGAAGGTAACTTCGATACGAGGTACTCCACGGGGAGCTGCCGGGATGCCCGTCAGTTCAAAGCGGCCGAGGGTCTTGTTGTCAGCTGCCATTTCACGTTCGCCCTGAAGGACGTGGACGTCAACGGACGGCTGGTTGTCGGCTGCCGTCGAGAATACCTGGCTGCCGGAAGTCGGGATCGTCGTGTTGCGGTCGATGATCTTAGTGAAGACACCGCCGAGGGTTTCGATACCGAGGGACAACGGCGTAACGTCGAGGAGGAGAACGTCTTTGACGTCGCCTACGAGGACACCGGCCTGGATAGCAGCGCCGATAGCAACGCATTCGTCAGGGTTTACGCCCTTGCTCGGTTCTTTGCCGAGGATCGATTTGATGGCGTCCTGAACGGCCGGGATACGGCTGGAACCGCCGACGAGGATGATCTTGTCGATTTCGTCGATGCTGAGACCGGAGTCAGCAATAGCTTTCTTGGTCGGTTCCATCGTAGCATGAACGAGGTCTTCCGTCAGTTCGTTGAATTTAGCACGGGTCAGGGTCAGGTCGAGATGTTTCGGGCCCGAAGCGTCAGCCGTGATGAACGGCAGGTTGATGTTGGTCGAAAGGACCGTCGACAATTCGATTTTTGCTTTTTCAGCAGCTTCTTTCAAGCGCTGGTCCGCCATTTTATCCTGCGAGAGGTCGATGCCGGTCTGTTTCTTGAATTCGTCAACCATCCAGTCCATGATCTTGTTGTCGAAGTCGTCGCCGCCGAGTTTCGTGTTGCCGTTGGTAGCCTTTACTTCAAAGACGCCGTCGCCCAGTTCGAGGATCGAGACGTCGAATGTGCCGCCGCCAAGGTCGAAGACGAGGATTTTGCCGTCGCCGCCCTTATCGAGGCCGTAAGCAAGAGCTGCTGCCGTCGGTTCGTTGACGATACGGAGAACGTCGAGACCGGCGATCTTACCGGCGTCTTTCGTAGCCTGACGCTGGCTGTCGTTGAAGTAAGCCGGAACGGTGATAACGGCCTGGGTTACTTTTTCGCCCAAGTAGCTTTCAGCGTCTTCCTTCAATTTCTGAAGGACCATAGCCGAAATTTCCTGAGGTGTATAATTTTTGCCCTGAACGTCAACGGTGTAGTTTTCGCCCATGTGACGCTTAATCGAGGCAATGGTGTTTTCCGGGTTAGAAACGGCCTGGCGTTTTGCCAACTGGCCGACAAGGCGTTCGCCGGTCTTCGAGAAGCCGACAACCGACGGGGTGAGACGAGAACCTTCCGTATTCGTGATGACCGTAGGTTCGCCGCCTTCCATAACAGCGACTACGGAGTTTGTCGTACCTAAGTCAATACCAATAACTTTACTCATAAAAGATTCCTCCATTCTTATACTAAACGATAATTAACCGTTAAATGCAACTTTTACCATGGCCGGACGCAAGGTCTTTTCGCCCAGGAGATAACCTTCCTGAAGGACCTCTACGACGATGTCATCATCGTATTCGTCGCTGGGCACACGCATGACAGCCTGATGATAATTGGGGTCGAAAGGTTTGCCGACGGCATCGATTTTCGTAACCCCTTCCTTTTCAAGGACGTCCATAAGCTGTTTATAAATCATTTCATAGCCTTCGATAAAGGAGTGTACGTCGTCGGAAACGGTATCTGTCGGAGCCTTGAGGGCCCGTTCAAAATTGTCGATGACCGGCAGGATCCGGCCGAGGACATCCATTTTGACGACTTCCGAAATCTGAAGCTTTTCGGAAGCAGTACGCTTCTTATAGTTGGCAAAATCAGCCTGCAGGCGGACGAACTTCTGCTCAAACTTCGCGGCTTTTTCCGCATCGGCCTTGTCAGCGCCGTCATTGGCATCCGGTTCTGTTTGTGCAGAGCCCTCATCTGCCGCCTGAGCCTCTACGGCTTCGGCCTTTTCCTTGGCAGCGTCTTCAGCCACTTTATTTGCTTCTTCCTGTAATACAGTATCTTTCTTCTCTTCGTTACTCATCTCGTTCGGTACTCCTCCTTACGTCTCGTCCTGGTAATGGGACAGCATCTGTGTCATATGCTGTTTCATGAAATCCAACAAGCCGATAATTTTAGCATATTCCATCCGTGCCGGCCCTAAGACGGCCAGCTTGCCGAGAACGACATCATGATCGGTGAAGGTCGCTTCAATGATGCTGCAGTCGTTAATCGGCGACAGCTTCGTTTCCTCACCGATGCGGACGGTAACGGACTGCCCTTCGCCTTCATCGTGAAGGATATTGGCGACGATGTCCTGTTCTTCCAGCATGGTAAAGAGGCTCTTGGCCTTGTCGACGTCCTTAAATTCCGGTTTGTTGAGCAGTTCCGTCGTACCGCCTTTGTAGAAATGCTCGCCTTGGCGGCGGGTCTGCTCCATCGCCCGGAAAGCCAGTCGATATAACTCGACGTCGTCGACGATGGTTTCATGAAATGTTTCGATAGCCTTTTCATCGATGCGGTCCATGGCCGTACCGGTCAAATAGTTGGTCAGCTTCTGGGCGATGATATTCAAATCGTCCATGCTGGCCCCACTGGGTTTCGGGTAAATACAGTTTTCAACCTGTCCCGTATCGGTCACGACGATCATGATGGCTCTCCTGTCATCGAGGGGCAGGAAGCGGATGTACTTAAGCTTCGAGTTAAGCCGCTCCGACGCCATGATCAAGGTGACGTTGTGCGTAATCCGGGCCAGGAGCTTGGCCGTCGACTGAAATATTTCATCGACACTGCTCAGCTTATCCTGAAACCAAGATTGAACGAACTGCTTTTCCGCTTCCGTAATCTTCGTCGGTTTGAGGAGGCAGTCGACATAGAGCCGATAGCCTTTCAAGGACGGGACACGGCCGGCCGACGTGTGCGGCTGTTCCAAGTATCCCATCATTTCCAGATCGAACATCTCGTTGCGGATCGTCGCCGGGCTGATGCCCAAATCATACTTACGGGCAATCGTCCGCGACCCGACAGGTTCGGCAGATGCGATATAGTCCTGAACGATGACTTGCAGTATCTTCTGTTTGCGTGCATCTAAGTTCATGACGATATCACCTCTGCTCATTTGACTTTTCTTAGTGTTCTGACTATTTGACCTCTAAGACTATATATAAGATAGCATGCCCCCATTCTTTTGTCAAGCGTTTATAGTCAAAAAGTCAAAAGAAATATCAAAATGGAAAAAGCCGCATAAACTGCCTCATTCAACCGGCAAAATCGATATGAAAAGAAGCCGTAAAATCCGGGAAGTTTGCCTCTCGTCTGTGGTATAATCAAGAAAAGGGCACCGGTTAAAGACGCCCTATATATAACATTAACTTGATTATCGTCTAAAAGGAGGAAACACCATGTCTCATGCAGCATTTAAAGGTAACCTGAGAAACGAACTGAACGACGCCAAAAAGAAACAGACCATCATCACCGACGGTCCGAAGAGTCACGGCGGCCTCGAAGAAACGTACTCCCCTGTCGAATTGCTGGCTGATACCTACGCATCCTGCGCCATCACCATCATGGCAGCCGTTGCCGGCCAGCTGGGCTGCGACCTGACCGGAACCTATGCCGACACCGAAACATCTGTCGACGAAAAAGAATTCCGCATCGCCCACATCGGCATCCATTTCCATATGCCCAAATCCCTCGATGAAAGCCATCGCAGCGCCATCGAAGCCTCAACGCGTGACATGTGCATCGTAGGCCGCAGCCTCCATCCCGATATCAAAAAAGATTTGACCTTCACCTACGACGCATAAGAAATCTTTGCGGGTATCACAAATTCATCCTTGATAAAATAAACGGCCCCGTAAGATCAGACGAAAAATCTGACCTTACGGGGCCGCTCGTATCTAACAAATATAATTTCTATATCTATATTTATCCCGCAGCTTCCTCATACTTGCGCTTATATTGATTCAATTGATTCTGCCTGATTTTCTTATCATGCTGAAGCCTACCAATTACAATATCCGGGCTTACTTGAATATCATCAGCAAAATTCTCGATAGAGCGAATCGAATAATCACCCTCTAAGTAAAACTCTTCTATTTTTCCCGAAGGAATCAAGATTTCAGCTGCCATTATATCGGCCAGCCTTTCATCCTCTTCCGACGTACCGTCTTTTTGATAGATGTGTCCTTCCAGAATATGCGAAATCTCATGAAACAGGCTAAACCAGAAGCGATCGGCATATTTCCCGCGCATGGTGATTCCTAGTACTACTTTATTGCCCCCAGGATCGCAAAAGCTAATGCCATGCAAAAAAGAGCCCTGCACTTGGGGAAGATACACTAAGGCAATGCCACAGGATTTCAAAATTTCAGCCAAATCTACACTGAAATTCATCGGCTGACGTACCAGTAAATTTCTGATCATCCTTAAGTGACGTTTCAAAGCATCTGCCGAAAACGGTGCCGTGTCCATATCCCGAGCTTTAAGTTTGGCATATTGAGCCAAAGTACGCATGATATACGTACTCTTTTCCGAATCAGACAGTTTTCTGCAAGCAACCGGCATAAGGTCTTTATTTTGAAGCAGTTCCAAGCGGCTCACTTCAAAGAACTTACATAAATTAACAATTTTCTCTGTCCACTTACGGGTAGAAGGCGCCATTCCCCACTGTACAATTTTGTTATAGGGATATTTTTTTGCGAGTTCTTTCTCTCTTTCCAGTTCATTTTCCCGTTTTACTTTTACCAATTTTTCCTGGTAAATTGCTTCCAGCTTATTCCAAAAACCAGCCGGTACTCCTAATACTAACTCAAGTTTTTCAGCCATATCCGGCGTTAAATGGACTTCGCCATTCATTAATTTGCTGATGTGTTTTTCGGACATTCCCATCCGTTTAGAAAATTCTTTTTGGGTCATGCCGCGATCTTCAAGCAGTTCTTTAATTGTAGCACCGGGCGGCGTAGCAATATAGCTTTTGCTTTCCAACATGACTCTCACTCCTCCCAATTTCTTAATGATAATCTATAATTTCCTGTACTTCTGCAATCTGTATTTCATCACCTTTTTTGGTAAAAATTAAACGATAAGGATGCTCCAAATCCAGTGCATACTGATTTTCTCGATTTCCCATCAATGGATGACAGCGTCCAATACGAGATTGAATCATCATCTCAACCGAATCAGCAGAACGAAGTTGGTCAATCCGCTTATGAATTTTTTCAGCCATTGTTGTCCCATATGTTTTTCTTGCAGACTGAGCATTAGTACAGACTTTCTCTATTTTCCGGTTCCTATAACTGACCTTCAACGTTTCACCTCATTTACCTCTAAGGTTAATTATATTTTATCATAGTTCTCAAAGTGAATCAACAATCTCTATCTACCTATTAGGTAAATAATAAAAAATACAATTCATTATAACCGCGTCCTTTCGGATTTGACCGAATTCGTATAAATCTCTCCTTCAAAAAATATCTAGTTTTATTAATAAAAAGATGAGGCCTCTATTTTCTATCTAACCATAACATGCCTTCACCATAAAAAACGGTATTCACAGTAAAAATTAATCATAATTTATTTTTTGCCTTGACTTAGAGACGACTCCAATAGCTATAATGTAACTCAAAGGAGGGACTACCTTGAAAATAAAAGATGTAAGTGAACAATTACATATTTCGCCGGACACGCTTCGTTACTACGAAAAAATCGGACTCATCCGCAATGTACCCCGCGATAAAAACGGCATCCGCGACTACAGCGAAGAAAACTGTAAAAGCATCGCCTTTATCAAGTGCATGCGGGCAGCCAACGTTTCTATTTCCGGCCTGACGCGCTACATGGAGCTCTTCGAACAGGGCGACGCTACTCGCAAGGAACGGCGGCAAATCTTGATCAATGAACGAAAACAACTCCAAAGCAACTTGCAGGACATCCAAGATGCCTTGAGCCACTTGGACTGGAAAATCAAGTTATACGACGAAGGAAAATTTTAATTATATGGCCCCTTTTCAGCCAAGAAGAGTCGGCATTTCAAAAATTTCACAAAAAATCGCCGACGCCATTTCTTTTGCAAAACTTCTGCAAGAGCACCGAGGGCCTTTTCACCCTTTGCAAACTTTGACGCCGGTTATCTTACAGGAGGTTATCCATTATGGAAAGCATAACTCGGCGCAGCTTCTTAAAATTAGCCGGCAGTGCCGCCCTCGGCCTCGCGTTGGGCAAAGCCAATATCCTGCCCGCCACGGCTCAGGCCCCCGTCGTCGGCAGCAAAGAAACGCCGACCACACCCGAGCAGCCCGGTTCCTATGCCAAGGTCTATTACACCAAGCATATCGACGCCGAACACCTTATTAAGTTGTACCAAAAGGTCAACGAAGGCATTTACGGCAAGACGGCCATCAAAGTCCACACGGGCGAACAGCACGGCCCGTACATCCTGCCTCGGGACATGGTAAAAGCCTTCCAAGCCCAGGTTCCTGACAGCAGCATCGTCGAAACGAACACCCTCTACCCCGGCGACCGCGATACGACGGAAAAACACCGCCGGACCTTAGAAGTCAACGGCTGGAATTTCTGCCCTGTCGACATCATGGATGAAAAGGGCAACGTCATGATGCCCGTCCGCAAGGGCCTTCATTTCTCGGAAGTATCCTTAGGCCGCAACATCACCAATTACGACTCCATGATCGTCCTGACCCATTTCAAGGGCCACGCCATGGGCGGATACGGCGGTTCGCTGAAAAACATTGCCATCGGCTGCGCAGACGGTCAGGTCGGCAAGCGGCAAATCCACGCTTTCCATGAATCGCGGGTTCCTATCGGCTCCGACTGGTCGGACAATATGGTTCTCAAAGAAGGCTTTATGGAAAACATGGCCGACTGCGGCAAGGCTATTTGTGACTACTTTGGAAAACACATCGTCTTCCTCAACGTCCTGCGTGCCATGTCCGTCGACTGTGACTGTGCCGGTACTTCGGCTGCCAAACCGGTCATCCCCGATTTAGGCATGATGGCTTCGACGGATATTCTGGCCATCGATCAGGCCAGCGTCGATATGGTCTATGCCCAGCCGGAAAGAGACAAACACGACTTGGTAGAACGCATCGAATCCCGCCATGGCCTGCACCAATTGACAGCCATGCAGCAGTTAAAAATGGGAAATGACAAGTATCAGTTGATTTCCATCGACTAAGTCCCCTTTTCAAAGAGACAGACCTTCTAAATCGAATACTGTAAAAGGCCCTGGGCCTCCCTACACCGTCTTGTCGGTATCGGAGGACACAGGGCCTCTTTTTTGATTTCTAAGTGCATGCAGAAACCTATATCTGTCAAAAAAAAATTTGCGGCTGCCAAAAGACAGCCGCAACTTTATATGAGAATCAGAAGATCCTCCAGAGGAACCCTTAGAAACAGGATTAGTTTTGCTTTGTTTTCCGGAACGATGCGGACACGCTGGATGGTCGGTTTCCCGTCTTTATCCTTAGCGATCGTATCGATGCGGATGTACTTCAGTTCTTGCAGAGAATTCGTTGGCCAAGCGATCCAACGTATCATCGCCCTGGAGGGCTGCATTCGAGGCAGCGCCTGCCATGATGGCACGATAGACAACCGCAGCGAATTTCATAACGGGTCATCATGCGGTTACCATCGAAGTTTCCATCCGGATAGCCTTCGATAATGCCGAGCTGATGAAGCTTGGTAACGTATTCGTAAGCCCAGTGGTTAGCCGGAACATCCGGGAAGAGCTCGCTGCCCTTGGACTCAATCGTACCAGGATTCTGGCCGGTCAACTGATTGATCATTTGACTCTGACGATTGACGATGTCTTCGAGCTTAGCTACGTCATCACGGAGGTGTTTGATTTCCTTGG
>ENA-OQAB01000408-OQAB01000408.1-human-gut-metagenome-genome-assembly--contig:-NODE-408-length-24318-cov-3.563061_pt1 | contig 24318 bp, 22 predicted proteins | sample MGYA00242490_ERZ504517 | MGnify/ENA primary metagenome ERZ504517 (study PRJEB26092, sample SAMD00036298) | human gut metagenome | host: Homo sapiens | study: EMG produced TPA metagenomics assembly of...
GCTTCATGGTTACGATGTCATTTTTTTATATGCCAGGCTGGCTAATTCCCACACCCGTTACCTACCGGTTTTTCCGGTGTACCTGCCACCGGGACCTTGCAATACCCAGAGGTGGCCAATCCGCACAATTCCCGGTTTTCACGCGTTTTTCATTCGCACCTTTCATCCATTTGCGATAACGGTTTCCCGGTCCACCTGCGCCATTATTTAGCCAGAGTTTCGGCGGAAACATGAAGCAAATCCTTCTTTATTTCATTAGAATACGCCACAATGCCGCCATTAAAATACTCCGAGCTCCCCGGAGCCGAAGTTATCAAGGCTGCTATTCCGCCGCCGGTACAACTTTCAGCGGTGGAAAGGGACAAATTCTTCGCTTTCAACAATTCTCCTATCTCCTCTTCCGGTTTCATACCTTATTATATATAGAACCTTACAAAGTGACACGTGAATAAGCCGGAGCCTCTATCGGGCAGAAATCCTTATCCAAATACTTAAAATATCCGGTAATGGCAATCATTGCGGCATTATCCGTTGTATAGCTGAATTTAGGAATGAATATATTCCAACCATACTTTTCGGCATGCTCGCGGAAAGAGTTACGCAAGCCGTTATTGGCCGATACACCGCCTGCAACGGCCACCTCCTTTATGTTGTATTGCTTCGCGGCTTTACGCAATTTATCCATTAATATATCGACGACAGTAGCTTCCAGCGAAGCGGCCAGATCCGTCTTGTGATGTTCGATGAAATCGGGATCATTTTTCATCCAGTCCCGCAACGAATACAGGAATGAGGTTTTCAGTCCGCTGAAGCTGTAATCCAGCCCCGGAATATGAGGTTTGCTGAAAGTAAACGCTTTAGGATTGCCCTGGCGCGCAAGCTTGTCGATAATCGGTCCGCCGGGATAACCCAGCCCCATTACCTTGGAACATTTATCAATGGCTTCACCTGCGGCATCATCAATTGTCTGCCCCAAGATTTCCATGTCATTGTAAGCTTTCACCAAAATAATCTGGGAATTTCCACCGGAGACCAGCAAGCAAAGGAAAGGAAACTCAGGCTGCACATTATCTTCACCTTCCGCTTTAATGAAATGAGCTAACACATGTCCGGTCAGATGATTAACATCCACCATGGGAATACCCAAAGAACGGGCGAACCCTTTGGCAAACGACACGCCTACCAACAAAGAACCCATCAATCCCGGACCGCGCGTAAACGCCACAGCGCTCAGTTCCTCTTTGGTAACTCCGGCACGCTTCAACGCCTCGTGCACCACCGGCACTATATTCTGTTGATGCGCACGTGAAGCCAATTCGGGCACTACCCCGCCATAAGCCTCATGAACTGCCTGGCTGGCCACGACATTCGATAGCAGGTAGCCGTCCTTGATGACTGCTGCAGAAGTGTCATCGCATGAAGATTCTATTCCTAAGATTATTGTACTCATAGTGTTTATTTACGTTTAAACGCTGCAAAAGTAGTGATAAAAGTAGTATCCATAACGTATTATTTCATATTTTTGTTGGCTGAACAAAAAATTAATCGCCTATCAGAACGCTGAAAACGACAGTACGCTGGGTAATCGGTATAGTATTGGGACTCTATATCGGGATAATTTTATTGCTGAACATTCCTTATGTCCAGCACCGGATGTCCGTATTCGTAGCCCAGGAACTGAGTTCCGTACTGGGCAGCCGGCTTACTGTAGGGCAGATAAACATAGGCCTGCTGAACCGAATCATCATTGATGACTTAATACTGAACGACCAATCGGGGAAAGAGTTGCTGAAAATAGGCCGTCTGTCGGCCAAGTTCGAGATACTCCCCTTGTTCAACGGAAAAAATATCCATCGGAAACGTGCAACTGTTCAGTTTCAACGCCAATCTGGAAAGACCTACGCCACAGGCTGAAACCAATTTCCAGTTTATACTCGACGCTTTCGCTTCCAAAGACACCGTTAAGAAAAAGAGCAATCTGGACCTTCGCATCAACTCACTGCTGATACGTCGCGGAAGAATATCCTATGATGTCCTCTCTGCCGGAAAAACTCCGGGAAAGTTTAATCCGCAGCACATCCGTCTGTCCAATATCCTTGCCAACATCTCACTGAAAGCGCTTCAAAGCGACTCTATCAATGCCGCCATCAAGCGGATGAGTGTTGAAGAGGAACACTCCGGCTTTGAATTGAAGAAGCTGAGCCTTAAGATAGTAGCCAACAACCAAAACATGCGGATAGAGAACTTTGCCATTGATTTACCCAACACTTCCCTGGCAATGGATACTATCCGTATGGAGTATGACAGCCTGGGTTCTCTCGGCAATTTCGCCGATGACGTCCGCTTCTCATTCCGTATGCTGCCTTCGGAAGTCGTGTTGCAGGACTTATCGGCTTTTGTACCCGCCTTCAAACCTTTCAAAGAAAAACTACGACTGGAAACGGAAGCCGACGGAACGGTCAACCAGCTTAATTGCCCAAAGCTGCTAATCTCCGCCGACAACCATTTCCTGCTGAAAGGCGATGTGTCCCTGCAAGACCTCTCACATCCTCAAGACGCTTATATATTCGGCAATCTGTCCAATTTATACGCCGATCCGGACGGTATCGCATTCTTTGTCCGCAACCTGAGCAAAGACTATAAGGGAGTTCCGCCGGCCTTACAGCATTTGGGTACGATATCCTTCCGGGGAGAAATATCCGGGTACTTCACGGATTTGGTTACCTACGGTGAAAGTGCGTACGGACATAGGCACTGTAAAGACAGACGTCAAGTTCAGTTCCGATAAGGAAAAGGGATATTTCTCCTATTCCGGCGCGGTAAAGACCGCGGAATTCGAGCTGGGCAAACTGTTGGCTAACGACAAATTCGGGAAAGTAACTTTCCAACATGGATGTCAAAGGCAGCCATTACGCCAAGAGATACCCGTCCGTTACGATGAAAGGGCTCGTTGCGTCCATAGATTACAGTGACTACACCTACGAAAACATCACTTTGGACGGTGAATACAAACAAGGCGGCTTCAACGGAAACGTGTCATTCGACGACGAGAACGGCGCCATACAACTGAACGGCTCCATCAACACAGCCGGCAAAATCCCGACATTCAACTTCCGCGCCGATGTCGACCATTTCCGTCCGAACACCCTTCATCTTACTCCCAAATACAAGGACACGGAAATATCCGTAAAGATAAAAGCCGACTTCACCGGAAGTTCCATTAACGACATGAACGGTGAAATCAACATTGACAGCCTGCAATACACCGCTCCCGACCAGAGCTTCTTCATGGACAACCTGCGGATTGCCGCCACTCAGAATGACGAGCGTCAGAAACGGCTGACTATCAATTCCAACTTCCTGCGAGGCACTATCGAAGGGGACTACTCCTATCAGACCCTGCCTACCAGCGTACTCAACATCATGCGGCGTTACATCCCCGCCTTGATATTGCCGGACAAGAAACCCCGGGAAACCGAAAACAACTTCTATTTCGACCTGCACGTCTACAATACGGAGATACTGTCCACCGTATTCCAGATACCGCTGAAAGTATATACCCACTCCACGCTGAAAGGCTACTTCAACGACAAAGCGCAACGCCTGCGCGTGGAAGGTTACTTCCCGCGACTGAGCTACGGAGAAAAGTTCTTTGAATCGGGAGTGATTCTCTGCGAAAATCCGGGCGAACAGTTCCAGGCAAAGTCCGCTTACCAACCGGAAAGCAACCGGCGCGGTGAATGTCGCTTTGGAAGCCAAGGCCAAAGACGACCAGATACAAGCCATCTTCAACTGGGGAAACAGCAGCGCCGTAACATACAGCGGCAAGCTGGCAGCCGTAACGCAATTCATCCGCCAATCATCGCAAGAAACGGATAACGATAAACAACAGCATAAACCCGTCCGCAAAGGCAAGAAAGACATTCCCGCCCTGAAGACGATTGTCAATGTGCAGGAGACGAACGTAATCCTCAACGACACTATCTGGAAGATACACCCGTCACAAATCGTTGTAGACTCGGGCAAGATACATGTCAACAATTTCTATTTCAGTCATAAAGAGCGTCATTTGCGTATCAACGGAACCGTATCCGAACAGCCGCAGGACACCGTACGCCTGAACCTGAAAGAGATAAACATAGGCTATGTATTCGACATAGCCGACCTGGGCGTCAACTTCAAAGGTGAAGCCACCGGCCCTGCATACGCCAGCGGCGTACTTAAAACCCCCGTAATGAGCACCGACCTGTTCATCCGCAACCTCGGCTTGAACGAAGGACTTTTAGGTGATGCCAACATACACGGAGAATGGCATCACGACGTAAAAGGCATCTATCTGGATGCCCGCATACGCGAGAAAGACATCGCCAAGAGCCATGTGTACGGCTACATTTACCCCATAAAGCCCACCAGCTCGCTCGATTTGCAAATCGAGGCCGACAGTACCAACCTGAAGTTCATCCACCACTATATGCAAAGCATCACGCCCGAATTCAACGGACGTGCCAGCGGCCACGTACATTTCTACGGCAAATTCAAAGCGCTGACAATGGAAGGGCGTGTGTTTGGCGACGCTTCCCTAAAGGTAGATGTGCTCAACACCACTTTCTCGCTGAAAGACAGCATACTTATCGAGCCGGGCGGGCTTACTTTCCGCAACAACCGCATCTTCGACACGCAAGGACATCAGGGAAGAGCCAACGGCTACCTGCATTACCGACATTTCAAGAATCTGGAATACCGTTTCCAATTCGATGTCAACAATATGCTGGTAATGAACACCAAAGAGTCTCCCGATTTTCCTTTCTACGGCACGGTATATGGTACGGGTAACGCCACCATTGCCGGTAATGCAGCCGAGGGAGTAAACATCGACGTGGCAATGACCACCAACCGCAACACCAACTTCACCTATATGAAAGAGGGTGTCGCCTCGGCAGTCAGCAACCAGTTTATACGCTTCGTAGACAAGACGCCCCGCCGCGTACTCCAAGATTCCATCGTACTTATATCCGAGTTCGAGCAAGCCCAGAAAGAAGTCCGGGAAAAGGAAAGCGATACCGATATCCGTCTGAATCTCTTGATAGACGCCACACCGGACGCTACCATGAAAATTATCATGGACCCCATTGCAGGTGACTACATCAGCGGAAAAGGTACGGGTAACATCCGTACCGAATTCTACAATAAGGGAGATGTGAAGATGTTCGGCAGTTATCGCATCAGTCAGGGAGTGTATAAATTCAGTTTGCAGGAAGTAATCCGTAAGGACTTCATCATCAAAGACGGAAGTACCATCACCTTCAACGGACCGCCGCTCGATGCCACCCTCGACATCCAGGCCGGCTACCTCGTGAACTCCGCTTCGCTGAACGACCTTGTACCCGACGCCGGCAACTACGTCAATCAAACCAATATCAAGGTAAACTGCCTTATGGCTCTGACCGGGCAACTCACCTCGCCGGACATCAAAATGAGCCTGGAACTGCCCAACGAGCGCGATGAAGTGCAGGCATTGGTGCGTAACTATATCCCTACGGACGAGCAGATGAATATGCAGATACTCTACCTGCTGGGTATCGGCAAGTTCTATACCCCGGAGAATGTGGATGCCACCGGCAACTCCAACATGATGTCGAGCGTACTGTCTTCCACCCTGTCCGGACAGTTGAACAATGCGCTTTCACAGATTATAGACAGCAACAACTGGAACTTCGGCACGAACTTCAGTACCGGAGAAAAAGGCTGGACCGACATGGAATTCGAGACAATGCTCTCCGGGCAACTGCTGAACAACCGCCTGCTTATCAACGGTAACTTCGGCTATCGCGACAACCCGATGGCAAACACGAACTTCGTAGGTGACTTTCAGGCCGAATGGCTCGTAAACCGTTCCGGTGACATACGCCTGAAAGCGTATAACGAAACCAACGACCGCTACTACACCAAGACCAACCTCACCACTCAGGGCATAGGTATCGTCTTCAAGAAAGACTTCAATAAATGGAATGAGCTGCTCTTCTGGAACAAGTGGAAATTAAAAAGGTTACGCCAGCAGCAGAAACAACAGAAAAGGAAATGATGATGAAAACAATATAGACAGTCTGCGAAAGTAGTCTCGTCGGCCAGTGAGACTACTATTGTAAAGTAACAAGGATTATTACCCCTGCTGCAACAGATTTTTAGTGTACAAACTATCGATGATACCGTCTGCCAAGCCGATGACAGGCACATGTATATATTCCGCTTTCACAACCTCTGCAATCGTGAGGAAAATCTCTGCGGCAGGCACGATAACATCTGCACGGTCGGCCTTGAGACTGAAAGCTTCCATACGCTGTTCGGGAGTAAGCGGTTGCAATTCGTCATACAAAACCTGTAAAGACTGAACGGGCAGGCGCAGTTTCTTCTTATCCTTTTTATCGGCAAGACGATACAGTTTATTGATGTTTCCCCCCGAACCGATGATATTGATTCCCTGAAAGTCAGCCGTAAGACGTTGCAAATCATCCTTCATTTGCTGCCAGCTTTCTGCCTTAACGGCATTGCTCAACATGCGCACCGTACCTATATTATAAGAAAGCGATTGTACCAGTTCACCGTTTGTCAGCAAATTGATTTCTGTACTTCCGCCGCCCACATCCACATAGATGTAATTTCCCATGCGGTCTTCCAGACATTCTATATGATTATTGTATATCATCCGTGCTTCTTCCTGCCCGTCAATCACTTCAATATTGATGCCCGTATCTTTCAGTATCTTCTTTATGATGGATTTTCCATTCTTCGCGTCGCGCATGGCAGACGTGGCGCACGCACGATAATCCGTCACCTCGTATATTTTCATCAACTGGCGGAAAGCTTTCATCAAGCGGCGCAGTTTCACGGCTTTCACATCGGAAACCTCTCCCAAAGCGAAAACATCAAAGCCCAATCGCAACGGAACGCGAAGGAGCATCGCTTTGGAAAGACGCTTGTTCACCAGATTTTCATCCTCTTTAACCTTTTTAATAAGTAGCCGCACAGCATTAGAGCCGATGTCGATAGCGGCATAACATTTTCCATTCATTCTTTTTACTTATAATGCTTTTTATTCCTTATAACTTTTATAAAGTTCCTCTTGCGAACGGAACGGCACATCGTTTTCTGTAGTCCAAGGACGATTCTCTCCGCTTCCGTCGACAATGCTTCCCTGACAATTATCGCGAAGCCCGAATTCGATGACTTTACGCAAGTCGGCTTTAATCAGCGGATCGTACACGGGAGTCACTACTTCCACCCTATTGTCCAGATTGCGCGGCATCCAGTCGGCAGAACCGATAAAGGTTTTATCCTCTCCACCCGCAGCAAAGATGAAGATACGAGAATGCTCCAGATAGCGGTCTATAATGCCGTTGATACATATCGTATCACTCACACCGGAAATACCCGCCATCAGAGAACAATTGCCACGTACCAGCAGTTTGACAGGCACACCGTTGGCGGAAGCCTCATAGAGTTTCTTTACCATAGCCGTATCCGTGATATGGTTTATCTTGACAAGGATATAAGCCGGTTTGCCTGCCTGCTTGTTCTTGATTTCATCGTTTATCAGCTTTACAAACTTCTGCTTCATCTCATTGGGCGAAACCAGCAGTTCTTTGAAACGCACAGGTGAATAGGGCTTCTCGATGAATATAAATACGGAATTGACATCGTGCACCACATTGCGCGCGGCAGTCATCAGCATATAGTCGGTGTACATACGTGCATTCCCCTCATGGAAGTTTCCCGTACTGATGCAGGCTATATCATTTCCTGTTTTCATGCCGATATGGGTAATCTTGGAATGTACTTTCAGACCTTCCACTCCGAAAATTACATGGATGCCCGCATCCTGCATCTTCTTAGACCAACCGATGTTGGAAGCTTCGTCAAAGCGCGCCAAGAGTTCGATAACCACCGTTACCTTTTTCCCGTTGCGGGCGGCACAGATAAGGGCTTTCACCACCTTCGAATCTTTAGCAAGACGATAGAGCGTTGTCTTGATGCTTTTCACTTCTTTGCTGACCGCCGCTTCCTGCAACACTCGGATATAATAATCAAAGCTGTGATACGGTACATGGATAAAGCGGTCGCCTTTCTGTATCAGCTTCAGCAGACTCTCGTTGCCGTCCAGTTCCGGTTTTACGACAGGCTCCCATGCGGGATATTTCAAATCCTTGCGGCCGCAATCCGGAAACGACATCAAATCCTTGTGGTTGTGATAACGTCCGCCACCCAACACCGTATCCAACTTGTCCAAATTCAGCTTGTTCATTACACGCTTCAACAAGTCTTTCGGCATGTCGGCATCGTAAATCACCCGCAGGGCATCACCTTTCTTGCGGCTTTTCACTCCTTTGGATATTTTTTGGCAGCATGCCGTTGCGCAAGTCATTGTCTATCTCCATTTCCGCATCCTTTGTAAACTTGAACGCATACGCCTTGAAAAAGACATAGTTCAGCCCGGAGAATATCATCGGCAGGCAGTAGCGGATTACATCGTCCAAATACATCAGATAGCTCCCGCTTTCCTTATCCGGCAAACGCACAAAACGCCCGCACTCGGCTACGGGAAGCGCAATCAGTGCATAATCAAAACTTTTCCTACCTTCGGCCTGCATCTTGACAGCCAAATAGATGTTCTCATCCGTTTCATCCGTCAGCTGCCTGACTGCCGAAAGCCATACGGGACTGACAAAACCGCTCAACTTTTGGCGGTAGAACTGACGCACGAACAGTTGCTGTCCTTCATCCAGCTCATCCTCTTTCAGCAGGAAGATGTTTTCCTCACGCAACAGCCGGGTTACCTCATGGATGGCGTGCTCATATTCTTTGGCATACTTGTTATTCAGTTTGTTGATTTGCTTGATAAGCTGGCGGGCATGCTCGCGCTCCGAACGCAGGCTTTTATCCTCGCACTCGGCAATGCGACCGAGCGTAGCCATGCGGACACGGAAAAACTCATCCAGATTATTGGAATAAATACCGAGAAAGCTCAACCTCTCCAGTAAGGGTACCTGCGGCTTAGCAGCTTCCTGTAGGATACGCCGGTTGAAGTACATCCAACTCAAATCGCGGTCTACATACGCTTCTGATAGTGTCTTCTTATTAATCATCTGTATATATTTATCAATGATTTGCGGGCAAAAGTATGCAATAAGTATTACAATACCATGTCGGACATATTACAATATGAATAAGGAAAAACCGGAGAGGGATAGTATGACAAGCACATAGCCGCCTCTATATGGTGCATTATCCGTCGGTCGCAGCTTTGCACCCAATAGCGGAAATGCGCGTCCGGCTTATAATTCTCGGAGAAGTTCAGCAACCGCCGCAAATCGAATTCGTCAGAAACAACGCCCGCTCCTGTACGGGCGGCATCGTATGCGTTACAATCCTGCTCGATATGTGCGGGAACCATCAGTAAAGGCTTACCCAGATACATCGCTTCGCAAACCGATTCAAACCCTGCGGTTGTGGCATACGCCCTGCACCCCGCCATATAGTGAAGAAACTTCATATCGTCAATCTGATGAAAGCTCAGCGTACCATCTACCTTACACACTTCCGCTTCATCCTGCTTGTCCCAAAAGAAATGAAGCGGCACTTCCGGATGTTCCCTATGCCACGCCTTTATGTTTTCGCCGAAACCAGCATTCACCATATATCCGTGCAGATAATCACCCTCTACGCTCTCGCAGGAAAGCACTTCACGGCGAAGCAGCGGCGGTACGACACGAATACGGGCACGTTCATCGTCTTCCATTTCACGAAAGGAGAGCGCAAGCTTTTGGGATGCTCCTATGCAGGTGAGCCGGGTGAAGAAACGCAGAAGCCACAAACCGCACCGGCTCTTGGCGGGAAATTCGAAATCGCGATGCAGAAAGAGGTACTGGTGACCGATACTGATTTGAGGCACGGACGGACGAAACGCCAGATAAGTAAGTCCGGCCAGCAGTTCATAAAAGTTAATGACCAGTTCCGCGCCGGTTTCCTTGATGCGCCGATGAATGTAGCGCATACTTTGCAGATAGGCCGGTACTTTGACAAGGTTGTACGCCACACTGCGCGACAGGCTCACCCGCTTATTGGCAGGTGTCGGCAGAAAATTCGGACTGAGAAAGCGCTTTACCGGAGCCTGAATACTGCGATTGAAGAACCCGGGCAGATGACGGGAATTGCTTTTACCCACCAGCACTTCCGCTACTTCATGTCCGTTGCGGCGCAGAAGCCTTTCCATGGCAATGGCTTGGGTGAGATGCCCCCGACCCTCTCCTTGAACAATAAAAAGAACTTTCATCTTTGTACAGTTTGTATGTTGTTTACTTTACACGTTTTCGGTAAAAGCCACGCCGGCGTCGCACAGGCATGACTTCAAGAGAATTTATGGAATTGTTATACGTAAAAAGGATGAAATATCTCTGTATAGTGCATTTATACGAATTCCTCAACCATATACATATCGCTGACGAATTCGTCTACAAGTTGTTCCAGATTCTCACAAGCTTCATCCGGCGTGTCGCCATAGGCGCTGCACAAAGGATTATTCATAAAATAGGCATAAAAGCCACCGCCGGCAGCCGCCTCTACGGTGTAATCGTTTCCATTCGGTTTCATGTTCATATCTCTTTTCTTTTTGATGATACAAAGATGTCCGAAAGCTGTTTCAGATGTATGTGGGGAAGGTTACAATTTTATCTCACAAGGATAAAAAGTTATCCCGGGGAGAAAGAAAGTTATCTTACGACGTATATCTATTTTCCTCACGGGATAAAAAAAATCATCCCGTGAGATGAACGGATTCGTCTCACGGGATGAGTTGATTGGTACCGCGGGACGGAAAAATCCGTTCCGCAGGATGAAAATATCCGATTAATAAGAACGTGCGAATATCACGCGGCAGGCAGACGGCTTACCGGTAACCATACATTTGCCCGGCTCCTTATCGCCCGGTACGAAAGATTCAAACGGAATACAGCGGATGGTAGCTTTGGTTTCTTCCTTTATCTTCTCTTCGGTCTCGGTTGTACCGTCCCAGTGAGCCAGGATAAAGCCGCCCTCTTCAATCTTTTCCTTGAACTCATCGTAGCTGTCTACCACAGTAATGCGGCTGTTGCGATAATCCAACGCTTTCTTATAGATATTTGCCTGAATTTCTTCGAGCAGGTCTTTTACGTATTCTTCGATACCGTCGCAAGAACGGGTTTCTTTTTCCAATGTATCACGGCGCATCACTTCCATTGTATTGTTCTCCAGGTCACGACCGCCCATAACCAGACGAACAGGTACACCCTTCACCTCGTAATCGGCAAACTTGAAGCCCGGACGTTTGTTGTCGGCATTGTCGTACTTCACGGAGATACCCATTGATTTCAGTTTGGCTACGATACCGGCAATCTTCTCGTCAATCTTGGCAAGCATTTCGGCATTCTTATAGATAGGCACGATAACTACCTGTATCGGGGCCAGGTGCGGCGGAAGCACCAGACCGTTATCATCGGAATGTGTCATGATAAGCGCACCCATCAAACGGGTAGATACGCCCCAAGAAGTAGCCCATACATATTCCAGCTTATTCTCTTTGTTGACGAACTGTACATCGAACGCCTTGGCGAAGTTCTGTCCCAAGAAGTGGGAAGTACCGCTCTGCAAGGCCTTACCGTCCTGCATCATCGCCTCGATAGTATAGGTATTGAGAGCGCCTGCAAAACGTTCGTTGGCAGATTTCACACCCTTAACGACGGGCACTGCCATGTATTTCTCGGCAAACTCACCGTAGACGTTCAGCATACGTACCGCTTCTTCCTCGGCTTCTTCGCGAGTGGCGTGCGCCGTGTGGCCTTCCTGCCACAAGAACTCGGCAGTACGAAGGAACAGACGGGTACGCATTTCCCAACGGAATACGTTTGCCCACTGGTTACACAGGATAGGCAGGTCGCGATAAGAATTAATCCAGTTCTTATAGGTGTTCCAAATGATAGTTTCCGAAGTGGGACGGATGATGAGCTCCTCTTCCAGCTTTGCGGCGGGGTCTACCACTACGCCGCCGCCATTCGGGTCGTTCTTCAGACGATAGTGCGTTACTACGGCACACTCTTTGGCAAAGCCTTCCACGTGTTCCGCTTCGCGGCTGAGGAATGATTTCGGGATAAGTAAGGGGAAATAAGCGTTTACGTGTCCTGTTTCCTTGAACATATCGTCCAGCTGACGCTGCATCTTCTCCCAAATTGCGTATCCGTAAGGCTTGATTACCATACATCCGCGCACAGCCGACTGCTCTGCCAAATCGGCCTTTACCACCAACTCGTTGTACCACTGAGAATAATTCTCGCTACGTTTGGTCAGGTCTTTCAATTCTACTGCCATTCTATTTTGTTTTTAAAGTTTTCTATTCGGATTCATTAAACGGAGTGCAAAAGTACAAATTTCTGTGCGAAAAGTGTTTATTGTGTAATCACTATTTTTTGCGGAGTTTATAAATGCAGGCTTTTTTCCCGTAACACCCCGTCATGACCGATCGGTTACAGTAAGTTAATAATCATGCGGAAAGGATGTTAACTTATTACATCCTAAGAAGTTAATATCATATCATTACGAAGTTAACATCGTATGGCTTGTTGTATTAACTAACATAAGCAAATAAAAAAGGCAGCTACTTTATTAGTAACCGCCTAATTCTCAGACAGAGCGGAAAACGGGACTCGAACCCGCGACCCTCAGCTTGGGAAGCTGATGCTCTACCAACTGAGCTACTTCCGCAGAGTTTGCTTTCCTTTGTACTGAAAACGTTGGCAAAGGTAATGAAATCTTTTAAAAAAGAAAAAATGAAATCAGCTAAAAAAACTGCTCTGTTCTTGTCACTGCCACATAAATCATGTACATTTGCTTCCCATAAACTTCAAGCAAATCAATGAAACGAATCATACTTATCACCGGCGGAGCCCGTTCGGGCAAAAGTACTTATGCGGAAAAACTGGCGCTCAGCCTCGCTCCCAACCCTGTTTACCTCGCCACGGCACGTATATGGGACGAAGAGTTTCGCAAACGAGTGATACATCATCAGGAAAGACGAGGAACTGAATGGACGAATATAGAAGAAGAAAAGGAGCTGAGCCGCCATTCTTTATCCGGACGTATCGTTCTGATAGATTGCATAACGCTGTGGTGCACCAACTTCTTCTTCGACCTGAACGCAGATACAGACCAAGCTCTCGCGGCCGCCAAAGAAGAGTTCAATCGTTTTACCACACAGGATGCCACATTTATTTTCGTCACGAACGAGATAGGCATGGGGGGTACATCCGAGAACGAAATACAACGGAAGTTTACGGATATGCAGGGCTGGATGAACCAGTACATAGCCTCGCGGGCGGATGAGGTAATCCTAATGGTATCCGGCATCCCGGTCAAAATCAAGAATTGAGAATTAAGAATTGAAGAATATAATGAAAACATTTCATATCTCCCGTCCGGACGAAGCCATCCGTCCGGCATTGATTGATAAAATCAATAATCTCACCAAGCCGAAAGGTGCTTTAGGTACTTTGGAAAGCCTTGCACTGCAAATCGGGCTCATCCAGCAAACCCTAACTCCCACCCTGCAACATCCGCAAAATGTCATCTTTGCCGCCGACCATGGCATTGTAGAGGAAGGTGTCAGCCTCTCGCCTAAAGAAATTACCTGGCAGCAAATCAGCAATTTCCTTCACGGAGGCGCAGGCGTCAACTTCCTGTGCCGTCAGCATGGATTTACGCTAAAGATTGTGGATGCCGGAGTGGATTATGACTTACCTTACGAGAAAGGTATCATCGATATGAAAGTACGTAAAGGCACGCGCAACTATCTGCATGAAGCTGCAATGACCGAGGAAGAAATGGAACTTTGCCTTGAGCGGGGCGCTGAAGTAGTGCGCCGTTGCCACGAAGAAGGCAGCAACATACTCAGTTTCGGAGAAATGGGGATAGGCAACACATCCTCTTCTTCCCTGTGGATGACTTGCCTTACAGGCATCCCGCTGCAAGAATGTGTAGGTGCGGGAAGCGGTCTGGACAACGCAGGTATTCGCCACAAGTACGAAGTATTGAAACAATCGCTGGACAATTATAAAGGAGACGGCGTCGCCACGCGACATCATCCGCTATTTTGGCGGGTTGGAAATGGTTATGGCAGTAGGCGCCATGTTGCAAGCCGCCGAACTGAAGATGATTATTCTGATAGACGGATTCATCATGACAAACTGCATTCTTGCCGCCGGCAAGCTGTATCCCGAAGTACTGGATTATGCTATCTTCGGACATTGCGGGGATGAATCCGGACATAACTCTTACTCGAGGCATTAAATGTAACCCGTTATTACACTTAGGATTAAGACTTGGAGAAGGAACGGGGGCAATCTGTGCATACCCCATTGTAGACTCGGCTGTCCGCATGATTAATGAAATGGATAACTTTGCCCATGCCTCTATCACCAAGTACTTTTAAGGCTTCTGCAACCGTTATCCCTTTTGAATCGAAATCCGCAAATTGATAATTACATATTATGAATATACTGGCTGCATTTATCTCTTCACGCGACTTCCTTTTTGGAAAATAAAAGAAGTGCCCGCCGAATGTTTCAAGCACGTAGTGCCCTACTGGTCGCTGACCGGCTGGCTGACCGGCGGTATCATGGCGAGTACATTATGGATTACCGGACAGATATTGCCTATATCCATTGCCTGGATTACAGCTATCATTGTACGCTTGCTCGTCACAGGTTGTCTGCACGAAGACGGATTGGCCGATTTTCTCGATGGTTTTGGCGGCGGTACTACCCGTGAGCGTACGCTGGCCATCATGAAAGACTCGCATATCGGCAGTTACGGCGTTATCGGTTTGATAATCTACTTCTTACTGCTGTCACAGCTATCCATCCTTCCCCTGCATCTTCTCTGCATGCTTGTATTATGCGGTGATTGCTGGTCAAAATTCTGCGCATCCCAGCTCATCAACTATCTGCCATACGCCCGTAAAGAGGAAGACAGCAAAGCCAAAGTGATATACAATCGCATGAGTTGGCATGAGCTTCTCACTGCATTCATTTGCGGATTACTGCCGTTAATAGCATTCCTACCCATAAAGCTATGGCCGGCCACTTTATTTCCGCTGTTGACCTTTATATTACTCTATCGACTGATGAAACATCGCCTTGCAAGGATATACGGGCGATTGTTGCGGAGCAGCATTTTTTGCTTTGTGAATTATCCCTTTTATATAGGCAGCCTTGTGATAGAGCATCTGTAAAGAGCAGGCTTCAAAGGATAATCATAAGACTTGAACAATCCTTAAGCTGATTGAACATAAGCACCTGACTTAAAACAAAATATTGAAATTATGGAAATAGTACTTATCCGACACACTTCTGTCGATGTTCCGCCCGGCGTATGCTACGGCCAGACAGATGTTCCTCTGAAACCGTCCTTTTGAACAGGAAGCGGCTGTTAGCAAAGAAAATCTGAAGGTGTATTTACCTTTCGACCATGTATACACCAGTCCGCTCACACGCTGTGTACGCCTTGCCTCTTACTGCGGTTATCCGGATGCGGAACGTGACAGGCGGATTATGGAGATTAACTTCGGAGACTGGGAAATGAAGCCTTTCGACCGTAACGACGACCCGCGCCTGCAGGAATGGTATGCCGATTACTTGAATGTTGTAGCTACCGGTGGAGAATCGTTTGCCATGCAATACCAGCGTGTCAGCAGTTTTCTGGATGAACTGAAAACAAAACCATACCAACGGGTGGCAATCTTTGCGCATGGCGGAGTACTGATTTGCGCACAGATATATGCCGGACTTATCAAAGCCGAAGAAGCATTCAATGCGCTGACACCTTACGGAGGTATCATCAGAATTGAAGTATAAGCACCGGATGAACCATTAAGAATCAGAACTGTCCTATAAGAGACAAGCAAGTAGCCGTAGCGACGACAACCATTATCATCATCCATTCTGCACAACGGTTGATACGTATGGCAATCTGCATATCTTCCGTTGTCAGAGGACGCTCATGCTCCCCGATATAAGGTTTCCACACCTCTTCTCCAAAATAGTTGTGAGGTCCGCCAAAACGGCAATTCAAGATTCCGGCAAGAGCAGCTTCAGGGTAACCAGAGTTGGGACTGGCGTGCTGATTGCCGTACTTACCGACAAAGAGCAGCAATGAGAACCTGCCGGAAGCCGCCACCATAAGAAAAGCCGTCAAGCGTGCGGGAATATAGTTGGCAACATCATCCAGGCGCGCCGCAAAACATCCGAACCGGCTGTATCGCTCATTCCTGTATCCTATCATGGAGTCGAGTGTATTTATCATCTTATAAGCAATCATTCCCGGAACACCTAATATAATGTACCAAAATAACGGAGCGATAACCCCGTCGCTCAGATTCTCCGCCAATGTCTCCAATGCCGCCGTACGTACTTCCTGCGCCGAAAGCCCGGAAGTATCACGTCCTACAATGCGCGCCACCTGCCGCCTGCCTTCTTCCAAAGAACGGTCTACGGCCCTAAACACCTCACGAACCTCACGCACCAGCGTAGTACCGGCAAGACAATAGAAAATAAGCAGCACCTGCAAAGCCAAAAGCAGTCCGGGCGAATAATGCGCCACCCGACGCAGCAGAAACAATGTAAGGAAATAAACGCCCGCCACAAGTACCAATGACATGGCAGCTCCTTTCAGAAAACGGGCATTCCCGTTGTTCAAGCGATGCTCACAGAAAGAAATGGCCTTACCGAAAGCCACCACAGGATGCGGCAACCAAACCGGATCACCCAGCCAGTGGTCGAGCAACCATGCCGTAAGCAACGGAAGGTTCAGATTAAAAGCAATACCTAACATGATGATTATATCTTCCATAAGCATATTCCCTTCATTCATACATTATAAATCCGAACTCATAAATTTTACAATCGCAGCCACCAGCCTGTCATTCTCTTCCGGAGTTTGTGTGGCTATACGGAAAAACTGCTCGTTCAGCCCTGTAAAGTTGGAAGCGTCCCGAATGAGGATGCCATGTTCTCCGGCAAGATAATCTTTCAGGGCGGATGCCTTGCCTATACGAAGCTGTACCAACATAAAATGCGTTTGCGTAGCCCATACTTCCAGTCCGCCAATGGCTTGAATCGCAGCGGACAGACGCGCCGTTTCTTCCAAATAAGCCGCTACATCCAACGGATTGGGAACGTCATGCTCCAACAAAAACAGTCCCGCTTCAATGGCAAGCTGATTGACCGACCAAGGCATACGGTTAGTCCGTAAACGTACCAGCAAACCGGAATTGCCTGTCACATAGCCAAGCCGCAAACCGGGAACAGCATATCTTTTCGTCATGGAATGCAGCAGCAGGACATTGGAATATTCCACCGCCTCTTCCGGAGAAAAGAGCGGACACAAAGTAAAGAACTCATAAGACTGGTCTATAATAAAACAAACCTGCGGATTATGTTCAATCAGTTCGCGCATATATTCCTTATCAACCACCGTTCCTGTCGGATTATTGGGATTGCACAGCCAAAACATCCGCACATCGTCCGGTAAGAGATACCCGTCTTGTGCCTGGGGTAGCTGATATAATGAAGTAACCCGATGTCCGTGCATACGGCAGGCATCCGCATACTCGCTGAAAGTAGGTTGCAGAATAGCCGTATTCGTGCCCCGGAAAGTCTGTGCTATGAGATAGATGGCTTCAGTCGCGCCGTTTGTCACACAGACGGCATCGGCAGGCAGATGATACAGCCGGGCTATCCGGGCTTCAAGCGTGTAGGGTTCCGGTTCGGGGTAGTTGCCGATACCCCCAATCCGCTCGCACAGGTGCGCTTTCAAAAGAGAAAGGTCTACCTTGCTGTAAACGTTGGAACTGAAATTAGCCGTTATCGGGCGGTTATATTTGTAGGAGTCATCTCCGTGTCCTTCAATCATATCTCTGTTATTATATTGGGTTCTCGGTCAATATCTGATAGATAAGCGGCATATCGACGTGGCGGCGCACATGTTCGGCAAGCTTGTCATATTGCTCTTCCTTAAACTGTTGATAATCGAATACCCCTGTCTTCTCCGATAATTTATCGGCAAACGGTTCGAGCAGAAAGTCGATAAATTCCGGATTATCAAGAATACCGTGGATATAAGTTCCCATGCAGGTGCGGTCGGCCAAATACCCGTCCCACTGTCCGTTTTCCAGCAAGTTCAGCGGAGATGCAGGCGCACCCTCTACGGGAACGGTACTACCCATGTGAATCTCGTAGCCTTTTAGTTGAAAGTTGGGAGTTGGAGGTTGAAAGTTGGGAGTCGGGGGATGAGAGTTACCGTGCGAAAAAGCGGTACGGCAGCTTTCAAGCAGTTGGAAATTCACTTGTCTCGTCACCTTCTCCCCCGTCATACGGGTACTCACAGGCAGAAGCCCCAAACCGGGCAAGCGGTCAATATCTCCTTCCACATGATCGGGGTCGAGCACTTCTTGCCCCATAAGCTGATAACCGCCGCAAATACCCAGTACGGCAGTCCCCTCACGATGGGCGCGGACAACAGCCTGCGCCACCCCGTTACGGCGAAGTTCATAAAGGTCGGAAAGCGTGCTTTTGCTACCGGGCAGAATGATGATATCCGCTTTTGCCAGTTCATCCGTATTATTGGTATAGAAAAGATGTACGCGCGGGTCACGTTCCAACGCGTTAAAATCAGTAAAATTGCTGAGATGGCGCAAAAGCACAACGGCAATGTTCACCTTTCCCCGTTCCGCCTGCATCGACTTTGCGGCAAGAGCCACCGAATCTTCCTCTTCTATATAAATATCCTTATAATAAGGCACTACACCCACAACGGGAATACCGCATAGTTCTTCAATCATCTTAACGCCCGATTCAAACAGGCGTATGTCTCCACGGAATTTATTGATAAGAATCCCCTTTATCCGTTCACGTTCATTCGGGCGAAGCAACATTACCGAACCGTAGACACTGGCAAACACCCCACCCCGGTCAATATCCGCTACCAGAATCACATCCGCCCCGGCATACAAGGCCATAGGAAGATTTACCAAATCGGAGTCACGCAAATTGATTTCGGAGATACTCCCCGCACCTTCCAGTACCACAGGATTATATCTCCGTGCCAGCCTGTCATAAGCGGCGCGCACCTCTTTACGCAACTCTTCACGCCCTTCCTTGCGGAAATAATCATACGCGTTGCGATTGCCGATGGGACGGCCGTTCAGAACCACCTGCGAGGTATGGTCGGACTGTGGCTTCAACAGCAGCGGATTCATGTCCGTATGGCAAGGCACACCGGGCAGGCTTCAGCCTGCACAGCCTGCGCGCGGCCAATCTCCAACCCTCCGGGAGTGGCATACGAGTTTAACGCCATATTCTGCGCCTTATAAGGCGCAGGCCGGTAACCGTCCTGTTTGAAAATACGGCAGAAAGCAGCCGCAATAATGCTCTTGCCCACATCACTGCCCGTACCGGCAAACATAATAGGGTGAAGTATCTTCATATATTTCTGTATTTCCGAGCGCAAAGGTAGCAAAAAGGTCGGTAGATTGAACAATAGAAAAGAAAGAGTGTTTCAAGTTTATCATTCTAAACCTAAACGATAAACTTGACATATGAAACAAATCTTACTCATTATCCTTCTGGGAACGGGTCTTTCCGTAACGGCACAAACCCTTTCCCTGAGTTTCGATGATGCCCTGCGGCAAATGCAGCAGGGAAACCGCAGCCTGAAGATAGCCGACAAAGGCATTGAAGCCGCACGCGCAGAGCGTGACAAGCTGAATGCCCTTTGGTATCCCAGTCTGCAAGGTGCGGGAACATTCGTACATCTGTCCGAAAAGATAGAAGTCAAACAACCTCTTTCGCAATTTACAGACCCCGCCAAAGACTTCGTGCACAACATCGTCCCCGACGACCAGTTCATCAGCAGCATCCTCGACCAGATAGGCAGCCACACACTTGTCTTTCCGCTTGCTCCGCGCAACCTCACCACCGTAGGACTGACAGCCGAATGGATTGTCTTCTCCGGTGGAAAACGTATCCGTGCCGGTAAAATAGGAAACACGATGATTGACATGGCACGCGAAAACCGTGAGCAAACCGACGCCACCCAACGTACCCTTTTAGCGGAGAGTTATTTCGGACTGCGTCTGGCACAAGAAGTGGCGCACGTGCGCCAAGATACCTACCGCAGCCTGCAACGCCATTACGAGAATGCACTGAAACTGGAATCCGCCGGAATGATAGACAAAGCCGGACGGCTCTTTGCGCAAGTAAACATGGACGAAGCGCAACGTTCGTTGGAGGCCTCGCAAAAAGAAGTCGCTGTTTTGCAAAACGCATTGCGCACATTGCTCAATATGGACGACACCTGCGACATACAGCCTACTTCCCCACTCTTCATAAATGCCGTCCTACCCGCCAAGGAAGAGTTCCTGCAAACCATGCGAACCGAGAACTACACCGTCAACCAATTGCAGTTACAGTCGCACATCGCCAAGCAACAGCTCCGTATCGACCAAAGCGGATACCTGCCCGACATCGCCGTATTCGGCAAGCAGACATTGTACGCCCACGGCATCCAAAGCAACCTCGTCCCCCGCACCATGATAGGAGTAGGATTCACCTGGAATCTTTTTGACGGCTTGGCACGGGAGAAACGGATACGCCAATCCAAGATAGCCCAACAAACCCTTGCCATAGGACAAGAAAAAGCCAAAGACGATTTAAGCGTGGGTATCGACAAGCTCTACACGCAGATACAGAAATCCCAGGACAATGTACGTGCACTGAATACCACTATCGAACTGAGTGAAGAACTGGTGCGTATCCGCAAGAAATCGTTCACCGAAGGCATGGCTACGAGTACCGAAGTAATAGATGCCGAAACGATGCTGGCTACCGTACGTGTCGCCCGTTTGGCCGCCTATTACGAGTATGACGTGGCGCTGATGAACCTTCTGGCGCTATGCGGCATACCGGAACAGTTTGATAAATTGAGAATTGAGAATTAAAAATTGAGAAACAGGCTGCGCAATGGGAGTTTTAATTCCTTGGGCAATCCTATGTTATACTTTATAATTGTAATAAAAATGAATATCAACAATAAAACCATCAGCATTACATTCATCGTCATATTAGCCGTTACCGTAGCAGTGTCGGCCATTGGAATGTTACTTATGAGCCGGCAGCCCATGGTGCTGCAAGGGCAGATAGAGGCCACCGAGATACGTATCAGCGGAAAGCTTCCGGGACGCATCGACTCCTTTCTTGTAGAGGAAGGCAAATGGGTAAAAGCCGGTGACACGCTCGTTGTCATCAACAGCCCCGTCATCGAAGCCAAGTACCGCCAAGTCAATGCGCTGGAACAGGTGGCCCAAGAACAGAACAAAAAGATTGACGCCGGTACACGACGGCAGATTGTCGCCACAGCCCGGCAGCTATGGAACAAAACGCAAAGCGACCTCACTCTTGCCCAAACCACCTATCAGCGTATCCTCACCCTCTACAAGGACAGTGTCGTCACCTCGCAGCGCAAGGATGAAGTAGAGGCCATGTACAAAGCCGCTCAAGCTGCCGAACGCGCCGCCTACCAACAGTATCAAATGGCAGTAGACGGTGCGCAGAGTGAAGACCGTGCCGCCGCCCGCAGTCTTGTAGATGCCGCCCGCAGTACTGTCGATGAAGTCTCCGCCCTCTTGGTAGACTCCAGACTCACCGCTCCCGAAGACGGGCAGATAGCCACTATCTTTCCCAAACGCGGCGAACTGGTCGCTCCGGGTACCCCTATTATGAGTTTGGTTGTGATGAATGATGTACACGTAGTCCTGAATATCCGGGAAGACCTGATGCCCCGATTCAAAATGGGCGGTACATTCAAGGCCGACGTTCCCGCCCTCGACCGAAAGGGTATCGAATTCCGCATCTATTACATCAGTCCTTTGGGCAGTTTTGCCACCTGGAAGTCCACTAAACAAACAGGCAGCTACGATATGCAAACCTTTGAAATACACGCACGCCCTGTACAAACGGTAGAAGGATTGCGACCGGGAATGTCCGTACTGCTGGCAATCGACGCAAAGCAGTAGTCGTCCGTATCACCATACAAGCCCCTTATTATGAATTTATTATATAATACTTTCTTCCGCGAATATCACCGTATCACCTCACGCCGTCTTTATCTCGGCGTGTGCATTATCCTGCCCTTGTTCTGTCTGTTCTTCATGGCCACCATTTTCGGCAACGGACAAATGGAAAACATCCCCATAGGCATTGTAGACCAGGACAATACAGCTACTTCACGCAACATCTCCCGCCGCATATCGGCAACCCCTACATTCAGCGTTACGGAGCATTTTACCGATGAAGCCTCTGCACGCCAGGCATTGCAGCGGAAAGAAATATACGGCTACCTGTCCATCCCGCCCCGGTTCGAGCAGAAAGCCGTCAGCGGAACGGATGCGTCACTGACCTATTACTACCACTATGCCCTGCTTTCGGTAGGAAGCGAACTAATGGCTGCCTTTGAAACCACGCTTGCCCCCGTAGCCCTATCCCCTATCATCGTCCAGGCAGAAGCGTTGGGAGTGGGACAAGAACAAATGCAGACCTTCCTTCTTCCGGTAGAAGCCAGTACGCATCCGCTCTATAACCCGGATATGGATTACTCTATCTATCTGAGCCAGCCGTTTTTCTTCGTCCTGTTCCAAATACTGATTTTGCTTGTAACCGTCTATGCCATAGGCAGCGAATTCAAGTTCGGTACAACCCGGGACTGGCTTCGGGCTGCCATACCCGCAGGAAAAGACCCCGACAATCCGCAAAATGCCGACATCCTGACTGCTGTTGCAGGAAAGCTGTTGCCCTACACCCTTATATTCTCAATCATAGGTATACTGGCAAACTACGTTCTGTTCGGCCCTTTGCATATCCCCTTTCACGGCAGCCTGTGGTTGATGAACGTCGTAACAATACTGTTTATCATGGCTACGCAGGCATTGGCAGTGCTGATATTCTCTATCTTCCCTAAAATAGCTTATATCATCAGTGTCGTTTCAATGGTAGGTTCATTGGGAGCTACCCTATCCGGGGTCACCTTTCCGGTAACGGCCATGTATGCGCCTGTCCATGCCGCATCCTATCTGTTTCCGGTACGCCATTTCACCGAAGCGGCACAAGCCATGATTTATTTCAATGCAGGCTTTGCTTATTTCTGGCAATCGGTAGCCATACTACTGATATTCCTACTGCTGGCGATACTGATTCTGCCTTTATTGAAATGGTGGATAAAGAGAACGGTAGAGAGCGAAGAAACCCTTCATGTCAGTGAAGAAGATAATGTAATCCGCCGCGAATGGAAAGCCATCTCCACTAATCCCGCCATCCTGTTGGTATTGGCGGGCGGTATATTCCTCTACGGCTTGCTCTACAACTATATGTATGCTCCCAATCTGGTTCGTAAAGCCCCCGTTGCCGTAGCAGACCTCTCCCACTCCGCGCTCAGCCGGGAGTATGTGCGCTGGCTGGATGCCGCCCCGCAGACATCGGTCTATGCCCAAACGTCCAATATCCTCGAAGCCCGCGAATGGATGAAGAAAGGCGAAGTTGCCGGCATACTCTATATTCCTGCCGACTTCGAGACGCGTGTGGCACGCGGCGAAACGTCCGTATTCACCCTTTACGCCTCTACCGACGCATTTCTCAACTTCAAGGGATTGCAAGAAGCAAGTTCACGCGTCATGCTTGCCGTAAACGACGCCCACCGACCTGCCGGAGCTGTTTTCCTGCCACCGCAAGGGTTGCTGGCCGTTGCATCATCCGCTCCCGTCAGCGTATCGGGAACAGCTCTCTACAATTACACCGAAGGGTATGGCTCTTATCTGATTCCTGCCGTAATGATTGTCATCATCTTCCAGACGATGCTGATGGTGATTGCCATGCTTACAGGCGAAGAGGCGGAAAAGAGACGAAAAGGGGTCTTTCCCATGAACGCCCGTTCTTTGGGAAATGCTCTGTGCATCGTGTCGGGAAGAACTTTCGTATATGTCATGCTGTATGTTGTGTTCTCCATATTCCTGTTGGGACTTCTTCCGCATATTTTCAGCATACCCAACATAGGAAACGGTTGGGACATTGCCACTATGATGATTCCTTTCCTGCTTGCCACAAGTTTCTTTGCGCTTGCCGTATCCCGCTGGTTTACCGACTCCGAAGCCCCGCTGCTGATGATAGCCTTCTTTTCAGTGGGCTACATCTTCCT
>ENA-OQAB01000409-OQAB01000409.1-human-gut-metagenome-genome-assembly--contig:-NODE-409-length-24309-cov-4.141428_pt1 | contig 24309 bp, 24 predicted proteins | sample MGYA00242490_ERZ504517 | MGnify/ENA primary metagenome ERZ504517 (study PRJEB26092, sample SAMD00036298) | human gut metagenome | host: Homo sapiens | study: EMG produced TPA metagenomics assembly of...
AACCATGTTCAGGTGTTCTTGATCAAGGGAACTGATCTCTAAGTCTTATTACAGCGCAGGGAACACTTTCCAGCTGGTGGGTAAGAATCGTGCTTTCCGCGCTTCTGTGCTTCTTTATTGTAGAATCCAAGTCTGTACTGGCTTCTGCAAAAAGAAAAAATAAAAAGAAAGATGATCGGACCGTAATAACCGGCGCGAGAAAAGAAATGGGCTGCTTTTAAGCAGCCCTGATATACGAGGAGGAAATGTGAAATGAAGACAGGGAGAAATTATAAATTCTGGTTTTGTACAGGATCTCAGGATCTGTATGGGGATGAGTGTCTTAGAAAGGTTGCAGAACATTCCAGGATCATTGTGGAAGAGCTGAATAAATCCGGCATATTTCCTTTTGAACTGGTGTGGAAACCCACTCTGATCACCAATGAGCTGATTCGCAAAACCTTTAATGAAGCCAATGCAGATGAAGACTGTGCAGGTGTGATTACCTGGATGCACACATTTTCTCCTGCAAAATCCTGGATTTTGGGACTGAAGGAATACAGAAAGCCTCTTTGTCATCTGCATACCCAGTTTAATCAGGAGATTCCCTACGATACCATTGATATGGACTTTATGAATGAAAACCAGTCTGCTCACGGAGGCAGAGAGTATGGTCATATTGTGTCGCGTATGGGAATTGAGAGAAAGGTGATCGTAGGACACTGGGCAGACAGAAAGGTTCAGGAACGGCTGGCATCCTGGATGCGTACAGCAGTGGGAATCATGGAAAGCAGCCATATCCGTGTGTGCCGTGTGGCTGACAATATGAGAAACGTGGCAGTTACGGAAGGGGACAAAGTAGAGGCGCAGATCAAATTCGGCTGGGAAGTTGACGCTTATCCGGTCAATGAGGTTGCAGAATATGTAAAAGATGTAAGCAAAGCAGATATTGATGTTTTAGTAGAAGAATATTATAATAAATATGATATTCTTCTTGAGGGAAGAGACCCGGAAGAATTCAGACGTCATGTGGCAGTTCAGGCAGGTATTGAGATCGGTTTTGAACGCTTCCTGGAAGAAAATAATTATCAGGCAATAGTGACACATTTCGGTAATCTGGGAGCTTTGCAGCAGCTTCCGGGACTGGCAATGCAGCGCCTGATGGAAAAAGGCTACGGATTTGGAGCGGAAGGCGACTGGAAAACAGCCGCGATGGTCCGTCTTATGAAGATCATGACAGCAGGGATCAGGGATGCAAAGGGAACCTCCTTTATGGAAGATTATACATACAATCTGGTGCCCGGCAGAGAAGGAATTCTGCAGTCTCATATGCTGGAAGTTTGTCCGAGCATTTCCGATGGAAAAGTCGGCATTAAGGTTTGCCCGCTTTCCATGGGGGACAGAGAGGATCCGGCAAGACTTGTGTTTACTTCCAAAACAGGTCCGGCCATTGCCACCTCTCTTGTAGATCTGGGAGACCGTTTCCGACTGATCATCAATGATGTAGAGTGTAAAAAGCAGAGAAACCAATGCCGAAGCTTCCGGTAGGAAGTGCGTTCTGGACTCCGATGCCGGATCTGGCAACAGGAGCAGAGGCATGGATCCTTGCGGGAGGCGCACATCATACTGCATTTTCCTATGACCTGACAGCGGAACAGATGGGTGACTGGGCGGCTGCAATGGGAATTGAGGCTGTATACATTGACAAAGACACAACCATCCGTAATTTTAAGAATGAACTGAGATGGAACGAGGTTGCATTCCGTAAATAACCGGATGGAGGACTAAGGAAAATTCGGGAGGATTTACAATGGGTGTAAACGAAGCAAAGAATTCAATAAAGAATAATAAAACAGCTCTGGGTATTGAGTTTGGTTCTACAAGGATCAAGGCGGTCCTGGTAGATGAAAATAACATGCCTATTGCATCAGGAAGCTATGACTGGGAGAACCGTCTGGAAAACGGAATCTGGACCTATCATCTGGAGGATATTCATGCAGGACTTCAGGGCAGCTACCGGGCTCTTGCCGAGAATGTAAAAGAACAGTATGGCGAAGAGCTTTACCAGCGTGGGCGCGCTTGGTGTCAGCGCCATGATGCACGGATACATGCCGTTTAATAAAGACGGCGAGCTTCTGGTTCCTTTCCGTACCTGGAGAAACAATATCACAGGACAGGCTTCTGAGGAACTGATGGAGCTGTTTCAGTATAATGTTCCTCAGAGATGGAGTATTGCGCATCTTTATCAGGCAATCCTGAATAAGGAAGAGCATGTGAAAGATATTGATTATATGACAACTCTGGAGGCATATATCCACTGGAAGCTGACAGGGAAAAGGATCCAGGGAATCGGAGACGCTGCCGGAATGTTCCCGGTTGATTCTGAAACAAAAGATTACAACGAGGAAATGGTGCAGAAGTTTGATAAGCTGGTGGAGCCATATGGCTTCCCGTGGAAGCTTCGCGATATTATGCCTCAGGTCATGGTAGCAGGACAGGACGCAGGCTGTCTTACAGAGGAAGGCGCAAGACTTCTGGATCCTTCCGGAAAGCTTCAGGCCGGAATTCCCATGTGTCCTCCTGAGGGTGATGCGGGAACAGGAATGGTTGCCACAAACAGCGTAAGACAGAGAACCGGAAATGTCTCAGCAGGAACTTCTGTTTTTGCTATGATCGTTCTGGAAAAAGCTCTTTCCAGACCTTATAAAGAAATTGATATGGTCACAACACCGGCCGGAGATCCGGTTGCCATGGCACATTCCAACAACTGTACTTCAGATCTGAATGCCTGGGTAAATGTATTTAAGGAATTTGCAGAAGCTATGGGCATGGAAGTGGACATGAACAAACTGTTTGGAACACTGTATAACAAGGCTATGGAAGGTGATGCGGACTGCGGCGGTCTTCTGTCCTACTGTTATTTCTCCGGAGAGCATATGACCGGATTTGAGGAAGGACGTCCTCTGTTTGTCCGTTCTCCGGAAAGCAGATTCACACTGGCAAACTTTATGAGAACCAATCTGTATACCTGCCTTGGCGCCATGAGAGTAGGCCTGAATATTCTGCTTGATAAGGAGCAGGTAAAGATTGACCGGCTTCTGGGACACGGAGGTCTGTTTAAAACAAAAGGCGTTGGACAGCAGATCCTTGCAGACGCTGTAAATGCCCCGGTTTCTGTTATGGAGACAGCAGGAGAGGGCGGCGCCTGGGGAATTGCTCTTCTGGCTTCCTATCTGATCAATAAAGAAGAGGGAGAGACTCTTCCGGACTTCCTGGACAGCAGGGTGTTTGCCGGAAATGAGGGAAGTACTCTGGATCCAAAGCCGGAAGGTGTGGAAGGCTTTAATATATTTATGGAAAGATATATGAAAGGTCTGAACATTGAAAAAGCAGCAGTAGAGTCTGAAATCTGGTAAAAATAACAAAATAAAAAAGTTCCCGATTTTCATTTGTACGAAAATCGGGAACTTTTTGTCTTGTTACAGAAACTGCTGATCATGGCTATGAGGTATGCTCAAAGCAGTTATAAAGTACAGTTTTAATAAGGTCTTCCGGTAAAAATAGCTACAGATCTCGGCCTCATAATGAAATTTCCTGTAATCCGTATTTCCTGCCCCTGAGGGTAAAAATATCGTCCCTGTCCATCGCCGTAAGTATTGACGCTCAGATACCAGAATCCACGTTTGTGAAGATCAGGAAGTGTGATGGAAACATCTTCCCAGTAGGAATTAACCGCAATATATACAAGATCATCTTTTCCTTTTTCACGGTCATATCCTGCAAAGCTTACAGCAAAGGTATAAGCATCTCTTGGAATGGAGATATCCTGTGCGTTTACATTATGGGTGTGGATAGAGTCCATGCCGCATACTGCATCAGGAAGTTTTTTACGGATAACAAGATGATCTTTTCTGTAGGAAATCATAAACCTGAAAAATTCAAACAGATCTTTGTTTTTTTCCAGAAGAGTCCAGTCCAGCCAGGAAATTTCGTTATCCTGACAGTAACTGTTGTTATTTCCGTACTTGGTATTTCCGAATTCGTCACCGGCAAGGAACATAGGTGTTCCGCGGCTGCACAAAAGCACTGCGCAGGCGTTTCGTATCATGCGGTATCGAAGCTTCAGAACCTCGGGATCGTTTGTCTCACCCTCTGCGCCGCAGTTCCAGCTTCGGTTGTCGTTTGCTCCGTCTGTATTGTCCCAGCCGTTATTTTCATTATGCTTTTCGTTATAAGAATAAAGATCATACAGAGTAAAGCCGTCGTGGCAGGTCAGAAAGTTGACACTGGAATTATAGCCTGCGTAATTGCTACCCTGTGAATCCTTGTACATACCGTAAAGATCGCCGGAGCCGGAAATACTCCAGGCAGCATCCCAGGAACTCCAGCAGTCTCCCTTCAGAAAGCTTCTGAGAGAATCTCTGTATCTTCCATTCCACTCTGCCCAGCGTCCGCTTGCGGGAAAGCTTCCCACCTGATACATTCCGCCTGCATCCCAGGCTTCTGCGATCAGTTTGACATTGCGCAGAAGAGGATCTGAGGCAAGCGTACGGAGAAGAGGAGGATTGTTCATAGGGGAACCGTCCTCATTTCGTCCAAGGATGCTGGCCAGATCAAACCGGAACCCGTCTACACGGTAGTTGACCGTCCAGTACCGGAGACACTCCAGGATCATCTGCTGTACTACCGGATGATTGCAGTTCAGAGTATTTCCGCAGCCGCTGAAATTATAGTAATTTCCGTCCGGCGTCAGCATGTAATAAATATTATTATCGAATCCTTTGAAACAGAAGGTTCTTCCCAGTTCATTGCCCTCTGCAGTATGATTGAACACCACGTCCAGGATTACTTCAATTCCGTTGTCGTGAAGGGCTTTGATCAGAGTTTTCAGTTCCGTTCCTTCCCGGTTGTATTCATTGACAGAGGTAAAACTTGTATTGGGGGCAAAAAAGCTGACAGTATTATACCCCCAGTATTCCAGAAGACGCTCCCCGTTGATTTCTCTGGCATTCATGGTTTCGTCAAACTCAAAAATAGGCATCAGCTCTACGGCATTGATTCCCAGCTCTCTGAGATAGGGGATCTTTTCCATCAGCCCTGCAAAGGTGCCTCTGTTCTGGACTCCGGAGGACTCATGTACGGTAAAACCTCTTACATGAAGCTCGTAAATAATAAGGTCACAGAGTTCTTTTTTGGACTGAGGCATATCGCCCCAGTTAAAGGAATCTTTTACAACACGGGCGTGGTAGGTTGGATCCCAGTGAGTACCCCAGGTCCTCTGGCCGGAAACTGCCTTTGCATATGGATCCAGAAGAATATTTTTTTTGTCAAAAAGCAGTCCCTTTTCAGGATCCCAGGGGCCGTCTACGCGGTAGGCGTATTCAAAGTCCCGGATATCCAGACCGTAGACGATCATGGAATATACGTCGCCGATTTTATAAGCCTCCGGAAAGGGAAGAACAGCAAAAGGTTCTTCCTCTTCACGGTGGAAAAGAAGAAGCTCACAGGCTGTTCCGCCACAGGTGTGTATGGTAAAGTTCACGCCGTTCTGAAGAGGAGTAGCTCCGTTCAGATCAAACATTCCCGGACTGACCGGAAATCCGGAGATTTCTCCGGTTGGATAAACCTCCAGAGGCGTTTCGGATACAAATTTCTGATGATAGGATTTCATAATAGAAATAGCCTCCTGTTTTTACTATTCCATAAAAAGTTTTTCACATTTTGAAAGTATGTCCTGATTTCTTTTTTCGTAATCTACATGCATGGTATGGATCTTTCCTTCAACAAACATTTCCATTCCCTGAACAAGACCGTCTTCGCTGTTGGGAAGAAGCGTTCCTCCGTACTGCCGGATAAAAGCTCTTGCCCCGTTTATATCACAGGCAGCTGCGGGAACACCGAGAATATCGGCTTCAGGAACTACCAGTACCTGGCCTTCATAGTAAGAAGACAGCAGGAAAAAGTCGCAGGCTTTTACGACAGGGAAGGGATTGCTCATATATTTGATCAGGATAATGTGACTGCTGGATTTCACAGATGCTGCCAGTTCACAGGTACTTGTGTACAGGTTTCCCATTCCTCCAATGATGATCAGCCAGGTATCAGGATGATTTACCCAGAAACGGTCAAATGCCCGGATCAGTCTCTCATGACCTTTTTCCGGGGAAAAACGGCCTACATTGATAAACTTGCGATCACTGCTGTTCAGGATTTCCTGAAGTTTTTCAATGGAAACAGTGGACTCTGTATTTTTATCAAAGATAAGTGGTTTTTCAGATTTAGAACGAATGAGATCAAGATCCATATAATTGGAAATGACCTGGATTTTTTCTGGATGCCCTCCGATTCGTTCTGCTGCGCCCCTTATATCCTCTCCTACAGGTATTACGTGATCATAGGTTGAATAGGCTTTTTGGAGAAGAGGACGACTGACATTATGTTTTTTTGTAATTTCCATTTCCATATCATTATGGGCCCAGATGCCTTTTTTTACACGGGGCATAACTAAAAAGTGCAATCATATAGTTTCCGTATCCGTCATAATGAACGGCATGGTCAAAAGAGATACATCCAAAGTGTTTTTTCCATTCCCTTTTATATGCGTGATCAAGGCGTTTGCCAATGCCAAAAGCTGTAATCCCCCAGTTCATATAAAGAATCTGAGCAGCAGCAGTCAGTATATCAAGATTCATCTCAGTGGCAAGTGGATAGAAATGGTATCCCTCTGGGATATTATTAAGTTTTTCCGGATGATCCTTTATAGAATGGGTTCGGAAAACAATATAGTATTCACAGGAGGATGGATCCAAATGATGTATAAGGCTATAAAAGGCAGTGGTAATCCCATTAGGGAGAAGGCTGCCTGTATAAATAAGGACTTTTTTCTTTTTTGTGCCGGGCATAGATGTACTTTTACATATTTTTTCTCCCAGAAGAACATGATGACAGATATTTCTGGTTGCATTTGTCTGTTCGAAAGTGCAGTATTTCTGGAGAAAAGCATCATCAGGATGTCCGGAATCAGTATTCAGCTCTTTTACCAGCTCCTCAGGAGTACGTACCAGTGGGAAGGGGTAATCAGAGATATCTTCATACATTCCTCTGCTTCCCTGATAGTATTCAAGATCATAAGCAAAAAGCAGGATCCTGCGACCGGTAACAGCAAAATCATACATGACACTGGAGTAGTCAGTAATCAGCACATCACAGGCATTGAGAACTTCATAAGTGTCATATCCTTCCGGAAAGAGACGGATATGACGGTAGGAATCTAATGTTAACTGGCTCTGTACAAATGGATGCAGCTTTACCAGCATGATCTGATTTTCATGAAGCAGTATATCAACGCGGTTCAGATAGTCTTTTATCTGATTTACATAATCCTCTTCCTGCACAGAAGAGGAGGTTCCACGGAAAGTAGGCATATAGATACTCAGCTGTGTACCGGCATATCCGAGAAGCTCTTTCAGTTTTGTACCCTGCTCAGGATGAAAGAATATGCAGTTGCGGGGATAGCCTTCATGAAGAACGGTCCCCTGATAGAGCTCTTTCAGATTATATGCTCCGGACATTTTTTCTTCCATATAAAGATTAGGGAATACAAGATAATCAGATTGAAGAAGATTCCGCATTACGTTTCCGGTATCATACCGTTCTTCCGGATTGTCCTGTCCCATTCGCTTCAGCGGTGTTCCGTGCCATACATTCAGATAGGTCTGACCGTCTTTTTTTATGTAGCGGCCGGGGAAAGTAGTATCATTGATCAGCCATCCGGCTTTTGCCAGATGATAGTAATAGGAGGGTTCTCTGGTGTAAACAAATTTATCTACAGAGATCCCGTACCGTTCCAGTTTTTTCTGAATCTGCTCTTTTTTGTTTTTCTGAACAGCCAGGACTTTAGAAAATTCTTTATATTCCGGCTGATTCAGTTCCTTTAAAATAGCAAGGATATTGCTCTCCAGCGCAAGGCCGCTTCGTGAAACAAGAAGAATTTCTTTTTTGTCAACAGGAACTTTTTCATAGAAAGTATTATAAAATGGATACCAGGCTCCACTTTTGAGTTTTTTCTTTACTTTGGATATAAATGATGGCATAAAATCACCGCCTTAAAAATATTTTACAGATCGTTTGTCAGATGCAGTTTATCAAGTACATAAAATACAAGGCTCAGTATCATGGCAACCACACAGGCAAGAACCATTCCGGTAAGTTTTACATTTCCCAGATTCAGAGCGATTCCGGAAAGGCCTACAATAAATACCACAGAAGTCAGCGCCAGATTCCGGGATTTTCCGTAATCCACCTGATTATCTACCAGCATACGAAGACCTGAGGTTCCGATCATTCCATACAGCAGGAAGGAGATTCCGCCAATAACAGGCCCCGGGATGGTGTTGATCAGGGCTGCAAGCTTGCCAAGGAAGGAACAGCAGATAGAAAGTACGGCTGCTCCGCCGATGACCTGTACGCTGTAGACTTTTGTCATTGCCATTACGCCAATGTTTTCCCCATAAGTGGTAGTAGGAACAGAGCCTACCAGACCGGAAAGGGTAGATGAGAAAAAGTCTGCAAAAAGAGAACGGTGAAGTCCTGGATCTTTCAGAAGATCTTTTTCTACAATTTTACTGGTAACGATCTGATGACCAATATGCTCTGAGGTAACCAGAAGAAGCGCTGGCAGAATTGTCAGGATCGCTTCAATATTAAAGGACGGCGCCTGGAAGTTGGGCAGAGCAAAAAAAGGAAGCTTCTTTTACTGCCGTGAAATCCAGAATGCCGCAGAAGCCTGCTGCTGCATATCCGGCAATGATCGCGATCAGAATCGGAATAACAGACAGGAAGCCTCGGAAAAGAATCTGGCCAAATACAGCCACTCCCAGAGTCACCAGAAATACGATCACGTTTCTGGAGTCAATTTTGTCATCCAGAAGTCCGGCAGTGCTGGCAGCGCTTCCTGCAAGCTCCAGTCCGATGAGTGCCACAACAGGTCCCATAGCGGCTGTAGGCAGAACAACGTTGATCCAGTCAGTTCCGCAGCGGCGGATGATCAGTGCAAGGATCATTCCGGCGATTCCGAGAACCACGAATCCGCCCAGTGCATATTCATAACCGAACTTGTCTGCAACCAGAAGGCCCGGGGATAAAAATGCGAAGCTGGATCCCAGATAGGCAGGCGCTTTTCCCTTTGTGATAAGAATGAACAGCAGCGTTCCCACACCGTTCATCAGAAGTACCACGGCCGGATTGATTCCGAACATAAAAGGAACCAGCACAGAAGCTCCGAACATGGCAAACATGTGCTGGATACTCAATGGTATCAACAGTTTTACAGGTACTTTTTCTTCTACTTGGATAATTTGTCTTTCCACTCTTTTCCTCTCTTTCTCGTGAGTACACGATGTAATCGGAATTATTATAGCATAGGAGACAGGGGAATACTATTCAAATTCATAACAATCAGTCATAACTTAAGAAAATCTAAAATTTTACATATCTTATGGTAAAATCCACAGGATAGTGATATACTATAGCTTACAGGAAAACAGTGCGGGCAGAGTATTTGGATGTCTGACCTGCGTAACGGCAGCATGGATGCCGATAAAGAAAGAGAGGATGGTGTGCATATGAATATGAATACAAAAATCGAAGAATTGCTGGCAGTTTTAAAGAAAAAGGAAGACGACAAACAGAAAAATACAGTCCTCTGGGTGTTGGCGATCATTGGTGCTGTGGCAGCAGTAGCAGGAATCGCGTTTGCCGTTTACCGTTTCTTCGCTCCGGATTATCTGGAGGATTTTGAAGAAGATTTCGATGATGATTTTGACGATTATTTTGAGGATGAGGAAGAATAAAAACCGACAGCTCCGGTTGATACCGGGGCTGTTTTCTTGCAGGTCCGTTGGGCAAAAAACATGCCATACCTGAGAATCACAGAAAAGGAGATATTAAGGATAGACATTATATGAAAAAAGGCGAGATATACGAAGGAATCATAGAAAAAGTGGATTTTCCCAATAAAGGTTATGTAATGGTGGAGGATCAGAAAGTACTTGTAAAAAAGCGGAATGCCTGGTCAGAAGATCCGCTTTGTTATTCAGAAAAAACGTTCAGGAAGAGCTCAGGGCCGTATTCTGGAGGTACTGGAAAAATCACCTCTGGAAAAAAGAGAGCCTGTATGTTCTTCATTTCCCCAGTGTGGAGGCTGCATGTACCAGACAATGCCATATGAAGAGCAGCTTCATATGAAGGAAAGACAGATTCGTGAGCTTCTGGAGGAAGTCCTGGTAAAGGAAGGACAGACAGACCTGAATGGAAAAGCAGATTTTGTGTGGGAGGGAATTCATGGAAGTCCGGAAGAGTTCTGTTACAGAAATAAAATGGAATTTTCTTTTGGAGATGAATATAAGGACGGGCCTTTGTCTCTGGGACTTCACAAAAAAGGAAGTACCTATGATGTGCTAAATACAGACGACTGCAAACTGGTCCATAAAGACATGACAGATATACTTACCTGTGTGCGTGATTATTTTCTGGAAAAAGGGATACCCTATTATAAAAAGATGCAGCATACAGGATATCTGCGTCATCTGCTTCTGAGAAGAGGGGTAACTACAGGAGAAATTCTGATCCATCTGGTAACTACAAGTCAGGAGGAGCATGATCTGGAACCTTTAAAGGATCTTCTTCTTGCACTGCCTCTGGAAGGAAAAATTGTAGGGATCATGCATATTATCAATGACTCTCTTTCCGATGTGGTAAAAAGTGACGAGACCAGAATCCTGTATGGTCAGGACTGGTTTTATGAAACTCTCCTGGGGCTGAGATTCCGGATCAGTACGTTTTCCTTTTTTCAGCCAAATTCCCTGGCGGCGGAGGTTCTGTATTCGATTGTCCGCACATATGTTGAAGATGCAAGAGGCATGGAGGTCTTTGATCTTTACAGCGGAACCGGAACCATTGCCCAGCTTCTGGCGCCGGTAGCAAAAGAAGTGATCGGTGTGGAGATTGTAGAAGAAGCAGTGGAAGCAGCCAGACAGAATGCTGCTCTGAACGGGCTGTCCAACTGCCGTTTTATTGCGGGAGACGTACTGAAGGTTCTTGATGACCTGGAGGTAAAGCCGGATATGATTGTTCTGGATCCGCCCAGAGAGGGGATTCATCCAAAAGCGCTTCCGAAAATCCTTTCCTATGGGGTAAAGAGGATTGTGTATGTATCCTGTAAGGCCACCAGTCTTGCCAGAGATATGGAAACCTTTCTTCATGCAGGCTATCGTCTGGAAAAAGCCTGCTGTGTAGATCAGTTCTGTCAGACAGTCTGGACGGAGGCTGTGGCGGTATTTGTCAGGGAGTGATAGGCATGGAAAACAAAGTGGAGCGAAAGAAAAAATTTATTATAAACGTTGTATTTTATGCCCTGATTGCGGTACTTGTATGGGTCGGATGCAAATATCTGGTTTCACCGATGATGCCGTTTATCATTGCTTTTCTGGTAGCGGCTCTGATCCAGGTACCGGTAAGGAAGTTCAAGGTATCAAAAAAGCAGAAAAAGCTTTTGTCTATTGTTTTTTGTGCTGTATTTTACGGGCTTTTGCTTTTGCTGGCAGCCTGGGCCAGTCTGAAGTTTCTGGACGGAGTGGAAAATCTGATACGGCAGGTTCCGCATTTTTATAATACTACAATAGTTCCGGTATTTGAGACAATTTCCAATTATCTGGAGGAGTCCATGACATCGGTACATCCTTCTGTGGCAAATACCATTGAAAATTCCTTTGAGGAAATGACAAATAATCTGGGCTCCTATGTATCCAGTCTGTCTGTAAAAGTTGTACAGATCATATCCGGAGGGATCAGCGGAGTACCGGGATTTGTTATTAAGCTTGTGATCACTGTTGTGGCAACTTTTTTCTTTGTTGGGGATTATGATGGAATTATTGCATTTTTTAAGAAGCTTCTGACACCGAAACAGGTAGCGCTGGTGGAAAAAGGACAATCCTATGTAAAAAACGTTCTGTTTATTTATATCAGATCCTACAGCTTTCTGTTCCTTCTGACCTTTACAGAGCTGTGCATCGGAATGTTCCTTCTGAAAATACCTTATCCGGCGCTTCTGGCCCTGTGTATTGCAGTGTTTGATATTCTTCCGGTTCTGGGAACCGGCGGTGTGCTTCTTCCCTGGGCGGCAATTCTTTTTATTATGAAAGAACATGGACTGGCAGTGGGGATACTGATTCTGTATCTGGTGATCCTTGTTGTGAGAAATATGGTAGAGCCAAGAATTGTAGGAAAGCAGATCGGGCTGCATCCTCTGGCAACACTGGCAGCGCTTTTCCTGGGACTGAAGCTTTTTGGTCTGGTGGGTCTGGTTGCCTTTCCGGTAGCCCTGACTGTACTTGTGAATTTCAGCAGGGAAGAACTGATGGAAAAATTATAAAAATATATACAAGAAGAAATATAAAAGAGCTGTGGCCCTGGGACACAGCTCTTTTATTTGTTTTGATTCAGGGGAAAACAGGATCAGCCTGTTTTATTCTGGTTCCGTGAAGTTGTTTTGTTCAGAAAATATGAAATATCAGAAAAACTTACCGGCCAGAAAAGAAATAAGACCGCCTGCCCCACAAAGGCACATAACAAGAATGGGATTCCACTTCCACTTTCTGAGAATGAAAAAGGCTCCAAGGAAAAGCAGGGCGTTGATCCAGTCAACAGAAGAGAGAGACACAGGAAGCTCTCCCCACAATGCGGTCTGGCTAAGAGAAAGGCCTGCGGCAGTAATCAAAGCCACAACAGCAGGCCTCAGACATCCGAGAACTGTGTCAATGGCAGTGGTTCCTTTATACTTTCTGTAAATCAGTGAAAGAAGGGAAACCAGGATAACGGCAGGAAAAATGGAGCCAAGAGTGGCTGTTACAGCTCCGGGCAGTCCGGCAATGCGAAGTCCTACAAAAGTAGCAGAATTAATTGCCACAGGGCCGGGGGTCATGGAAGAAATCGTGATAAGATTGGTAAATTCCTGCATACTGAGCCAGCCGTGACCGTTTACAATTTCACTCTGGATGAGCGGAATGGCTGCATAGCCTCCTCCTACACTGAAAAGTCCTATTTTCAGAAAGCTGAAAAAAAGCTGTATATAGATCATCTGGATACCTCCCTGTGAAAGCGCCGGATTATCAGAAGCCTGACAGTCCCAATGACTGCAGCAGCCAGAATAATATAGATGACGCTTACATGAAAAACAAAATTCAGAACAAAAGCCCCTGCCATAATAAAAACGGAAAGGCTGCTTTTTGTTTTAACAGTTGCCATGCCAAGGTCGCAGGCAACATCCAGAACTGTGGCGGCAACTCCGGCTTCCATGCCGTGAAGGACAGCGGATATCAGAGGGCTGGAGGCAAAGGCGGAATAAAACAAGGAGATCACTGAAAGAATGATCATAGGAGGGAGAATGGTTCCCAGAACAGCAGTAAGCATTCCTGCAAATCCGCAGATTTTCCAGCCTATTAAAATGGCGGCATTTACAGCTACTGCTCCGGGACAGGACTGAGCCAGAGCTGCGAAATCAAGCATTTCCTCCTCATCGATCCAGTGAAGATCATGGACAAATTTTCTGCGCATAAATCCCACGATCACAAATCCGCCTCCAAAGGTAAAAGCACTGATATATAAAGTGGAAAGAAAAAGAGTTTTCAGTTTTTTAAGATTTTGATGCCTGAGAGGTGTACCCATGGAAGTCTCCTTTTTAAGGTAATCAGTTATTTGAATAAGACTATTATACAGGAAGAAACACTTTTTGAAAATACCGGTGAAATAAAACAGAAAGTAATTGACTTTTTCCTTTTTCCTGTATATAATATAAACAAACATATGAATAACTGTTCATATGATAAAACGTAAACGAAAAGGAGATAAAAAATGAAGAAAACCTATAAGATCGAAGTAGACTGTGCAAACTGCGCGAACAAAATGGAAGAGGCTGCAAAAAGAACAGCCGGAGTAAAAGATGCCACTGTGAAATTTTATGATGTTAAAAATGAACGTGGAATTTGAGGATGGACAGGACCCGAAGGCTGTTATGAAAGAGGTTCTGAAAAACTGTAAAAAAGTGGAAGATGACTGTGAGATCTATCTGTAATAAGTGAAAGGATAAGGTGCGGATATGAACAAAAAACAGAAAAAAATGCTGACTCGTATCCTTATTGCAGCAATAATGGTTGCAGCGTTGTCTCTGGTACCTGTTCAGGGGTATCTAAGGGCAGTTCTGTACATGATTCCGTATCTGGTGATCGGATATGATATTCTTTTAAAAGCATGGAAGGGAATCAGAAACAGACAGGTATTTGATGAAAACTTTCTCATGGCAGTAGCTACAGTGGGCGCCATCTGTCTGGGAGATTTTAAAGAGGGAACAGCAGTTATGCTGTTTTACCAGATTGGGGAACTGTTTCAGAGCTACGCAGTGGGAAAAAGCCGACGGAATATCAGCGAGCTTATGGATATCCGTCCGGACTATGCCAATGTAGAAAGAAACGGAAGTCTGGAAAAAGTAGATCCTGATGAAGTGGAGATCGGCAGTATCATTGTAGTGCAGCCGGGAGAAAAGGTTCCCATTGACGGAATTATCACAGAGGGAAAAACAACGCTTAACACAAGCGCTCTTACAGGAGAAAGCCTGCCCAGAGATGCAAAAGAGGGTGACGAGATCATCAGTGGATGCATTAATATGACAGGTGTTTTGAAAATCCGCACTACAAGAGAGTTCGGGGAATCTACGGTTTCCAAAATCCTTGATCTGGTGGAGAATTCCAGTTCAAGGAAATCCAGATCCGAAAATTTTATATCCAAATTTGCCCGTTATTATACGCCTGTAGTCTGTTACAGTGCGCTGGCGCTGGCAATTCTTCCGCCGCTTGTCCGGCTGATGTTTATGGGACTGGATCCCCAGTGGGGAGACTGGGTTTACCGTGCGCTGACATTTCTGGTAATCAGCTGTCCCTGCGCCCTTGTGATCAGTATTCCCCTCAGCTTTTTTGCAGGAATCGGCGGAGCAAGCAATGCCGGTGTACTGGTAAAGGGATCCAATTATATGGAAACTCTTGCTCAGACCAGATATGTGGTGTTTGATAAAACAGGAACACTAACAAAAGGTGTGTTTGAGGTCTGCGGTGTGCATCACAATGTAATGGAAGACCATAAAATCCTGGAATATGCGGCGCTGGCAGAGTGTTCTTCTTCCCATCCTATCAGCCGGAGTCTCCAGAGAGCTTACGGAAAAGAAATAGACCGTACCCGTGTAGAGGACATTGAAGAGATCAGCGGAAACGGCGTGACAGCCAGAGTGGACGGAATTCCCGTTGCAGTCGGAAACAGTCGGCTTATGGAGCGGCTGGGAGTTGCCTTTAAGGAGTGTCATCAGGTAGGAACCATTGTCCATGTTGCCATTGACGGTTCCTATGCAGGCCATATCCTGATTGCAGATGTTTTGAAGCCAACTGCAAAAGCTGCGGTAGCAGAGCTGAAGAAGTCAGGTATTCGTGAAACAGTAATGCTGACAGGTGATATTGACCGGGTTGCTCAGCAGGCAGCAGCAGAAACGGGAGTAGACCGGGTATACAGTGAGCTGCTTCCGGCTGATAAAGTGACAAAAGTAGAAGAGCTTCTGGAGAAAAAGAACCCCAGAGAAAAGCTTGCATTTGTAGGTGACGGAATCAATGACGCCCCGGTTCTTTCCAGGGCAGATATCGGAATTGCAATGGGAGCTCTGGGTTCAGATGCTGCCATTGAGGCGGCAGATGTGGTTCTGATGGACGATGATCCTCTGAAAGTAGTAAAGGCAGTAAGGATTGCAAAAAAATGTATGAGGATCGTTTACCAGAATATTTATTTTGCTATTGGAATCAAGATTCTGTGCCTGCTTCTGGGCGCAGTGGGAATCGCAAATATGTGGATTGCTATTTTTGCAGATGTAGGCGTTATGGTAATTGCAGTTCTGAATGCCATTCGCGCGCTGTTTGTAAAAAAATTATAATACCCGTGCAGAAAATCCCTGCATGTGATATGATAAAAAGGAAAGGCAGGGAAATTACATGGCAGAAACAAAAGAGAGTCTGTGCTGTGATACAGAGGAAATTCATGAGGAGCTTTTAAAATCGTGGATGAGACAATGCCTGATGAGTACATGAACTGGATTCGCTGGCAGAGCTTTTTAAGGTTTTCGGAGATCCTACCAGAATCAGGATCCTGTTTGTTCTTTTTGAAACAGAGGTGTGTGTCTGTGATCTGGCAAGAGCGTTGAATATGACCCAGTCGGCAGTTTCCCATCAGCTTCGGATCCTGAAACAGAGCCGTCTGGTAAAGAACAGAAGAGTAGGAAAATCCATGTTTTATTCTCTGGCGGACGACCATGTACGAACAATGATCGCCCAGGGAAGGGAACATATACTGGAGTAGAGCTAAGCTGCTGTTTACATTTCTTACAGTAACAGAAATTTCAGAAAAGAGGCTGTGAAACCACAGCCTGTAAAAAGAAGGATCAGGGGTTCGCAAAGAATCCGGGATCCTTTTTTGTCTGCCGGGAAAGTCGTACATTCCATACTGATTTTTCAGTGGATGTATGATAAAATAAACAGGTAACTGTAAGTGAATAAATATTAAAATTTATATCGCTAAATAAGGCAGTACAGAATTTTGCGCAATAGAATCTATAATATATGGACACAAATAAATTTTAAACTATATATGTGCATCCTGCAAAGACAGAACAACGAGAGTGTGTACCTTTTGATTTGATCATTTACAGCAGGTAATCCGGGATGTATTCTGAGCAGGTTATGGGGAATAGTGATCATATTTAATGAAGAGGAACTGGTTTCTTCTGTTATGCAACAGACAGAAACGGATAAAGTACACAGTTTTGTGAAGTGCAGCATTATGATTAAGGGGGAAAACGGGTGAAGAATCAGGAACTGTATCAGATTATGGCAGACCATATGGAGAAGAATAAAAATATGCTGGCCACAGTAATAGAAGGAGAAAATACAGGAAAACGTCTCTTTTTTACTGAGGGCAGGCTTGTGGCCGAAAGCGGAGAAGACAGGCTTTCACCAGAGCTGATAAGCCGGCTGGCAGAGACAGAGCAAAGCAGTATTATTGAAGCGGACGGATGCCGGATTTTTGTGGAACTGTTGGGAAAACCCGGAAAGCTTGTGATCTGTGGCGGAGGTCATGTGGCGCAGCAGGCAGTAATTCTGGCAAAACATACAGGGTTTCATGTGACTGTGCTTGAAGATCGTCCGTTTTTTGCGGATCAGGCCCGGGCGGCAGGGGCAGATCAGGTAATCTGTGATGATTTTGCTTCAGCCCTGGAAAAAATTCCCGGAGGCAGTGATACTTATTTTCTGGTTGTTACAAGAGGCCATCGGTATGATGGAATCTGCCTTACTGCAATTTTGAAAAAGGAACGGGCATATGTGGGAATGATGGCAAGCCGGAAGCGCGGGATCCTTCTGAAAAAAAAGCTGGTGGAAGAGGGATTTCCGGAAAGTGAGGTAGAACGTCTCCATACGCCGGTAGGACTTTCCATTTATGCGGAGACTCCGGAGGAAATTGCAGTCTCCATAGTGGCAGAACTGATTATGGTAAAAAACAGTATAAAAAAAACAGGCGGATATGATAAAGAACTTCTGGCATGCCTGACAGGGGAAAGCTATCCGGAGCAGAAAAAGGCTCTTGCGACTATTGTGGCAAGGCAGGGCTCTGCTCCCAGAGAAATCGGAACAAAGATGGCAGTACTTTCAGACGGAAGAATCGTTGGTACGATCGGAGGCGGATGTATGGAAAGCCGCATCCGGAATCAGTGTCTTCATATGCTGAAAGAGGAAAATCCCCAAAGCCGTCTTGTGCTTGAGGACATGTCCGGACAGGAGGCAGAAGAGGAGGGGCTTGTCTGTGGAGGAAGGATCAGGGTTTTTCTGGAAGTACTGTAAGCGTGTATCCGAAAATACAGTGATCAGACTGCGGAGTGGAGATATTATCACAGGGTTGCGGACATTATGGAATAAACAGGAAGATTTTCTGATATATTCAGATGATTCTATAGCAGGAAATGAATGCCGTATGGCGCCAAAAAGGGAAACGGCAGTTTTGAGGGTATATAACTGCCGTGAGAAAATATGGAATACAAATATGCCGGAAGGTGTGTTATAATAAAACTCACAGCAGGTTCCGCAAAACTGTAAACGGAACAGAGAATATCAGAATGTCAGTTTCAGTATATTTTACTTTTAATTAAACGGAGGACAGGATTATGAAAAAAAGAAGTGTGATCGCAGCATTACTTTGCAGCTTGTGTCTGACAGCCGGAGGTGCGGTTCCGGCTATGGCAGATTCAGCCAGAGTTGTAACACTTGGCGCAGACCTTACCCAGGATCAGAAGGATACCATGATGCGCTATTTTAAAACAGATGCCAGCCAGGTTCAGATTCTTACTATCACCAATCAGGATGAAAGAGAGCATCTGGGAGATTATATCCCGCTGGAGCAGATCGGAACAAGAACCCTGAGCTGCGCTTATGTAAAACCTACACAGTCAGGCGGAATCAAGGTCCGTACTGCAAATCTGAATTATGTAACCGGAAATATGATCGCCAATGCTCTTTCTACTGCAGGAGTAACCAACTGTGAAGCTGTTGCGGCATGCCCTTATGAAGTATCTGGAACAGGCGCTCTGACAGGTGTGATCATGGCATACGAAAGCGCAAGCGGACAGAAGCTTGACAGCACCAAAAAAGATCTTGCAACAAAAGAGGTTGTGGTGACCGGTGATCTTGCGCAGCAGGTAGGAAACGATAATGCGACCAATATCATCAATCAGGCAAAGCTTCAGATCATTGGCGATAATATCCAGAACGCAGATGAAATTTATAATATTGTAAACAACATTGCTGTTCAGAATAATGTTACTTTAAGCCAGGAGGAACTGGAAACAATTGTCGCTCTTCTTCAGGAGATCGCACAGCAGAGCTATGATATTGAGCAGATGAAGGAAACTCTGGAAAACATCCAGCAGAATCTGGACAAAGAATCCTCAGATGACCAGGTCCTTGATGGAACTGCTCAGGATGACGGCGTAGTTGAAGATGACGGTTTCGTGGATGAAGACAGCACAGATGGGGAGGATATTACACAAAATGTAGATCCGGACGCTCTTGGTGAAGACATTAAAGAAAGCTCCACAGAGGATCCGTCTCTTCAGGAAGAAACCATGGGAGAGGCTGTGGAAGGCGAGGACGGCGCAGTTGATGAAGAAACAGGAATCCCTGAAGCTACAGAGGACGGAACCGCTCTTGACGGAACAGCCCAGGATGATATGGCTGTAGCTCCGGAAGAAAATACAGAGGAGATTCCGGAAGCCACAGAGGACGGAACTGTTCTTGACGGAACAGCCCAGGATGACATGAGTGTGACACCGGAGGAAAATACAGCAGAAGATCCTCTGAATACAGATTCTTTAAGTGAAGAAGCAAAAGCATCCTTTGAACAGGCAAAAAGCTTCTGTAAGGGAGAGTATGAGGGAGATACGGCTTCTCTTCAGAGTGTAATGGGAGAGGATGCCATGGCATCAGTTACAATTACACCGGAGGTTGGTGCAGATCTGACTCAGAAGGTACTGGAATCCTATATCAAGGTACTGAAAGACGGAGGAATGAGCTATGTTCCGGCTGATACAGACATATATCTGTCAGCAGAGCTGAACATGGTAAATGCAGAGATGAGACTGATCTTCAGTATGGAACTGGATCCGGCTGAGGATGACATTCTGGTAAATGAAACACCGGAGACAAGACAGGCACTCTACAGTGACACTATGAAATTCTTTGAAAATCTGTATGGAGAGAGCAGCGTTTCTGCTGAAACCACACAGGAAGAAGTAATGGAATAATCCTGCATATGGCGGCTGTGCCATATCGGGCAAAAGGGTGTTTTGCCCAGGAGCAGATATGAGTTAAGATAACATATTAAGATCTCAGTATTAGAAATAGTACTGGGGTCTTTTATTTTCGGGAGAGAGTATCTCAGGTACAAACTTTTTAGTATAACAAAACATTCCACAAAGATTTTAGGATAAGCAGATCTGTCCTTTTTGTTTTTACAAAATACGGAAAAGTCACGCCAGAATATCATCCTTCATAGAATGTGATTATTTTGTGTCTTAGCGGAAATACTGGAAAATTCAGACTGTGTGTGCTACAATAAATGGAAATGCTGACGAATACAGTGGAAATATGTTTCCGAAAGGAGAAGAATACATGAGTCTGGCAGTAGTAACGCTGAAAAAGGGGGAAGGACGCCTCCTGAAATCCGGCGGAATGTGGGTGTTTGACAACGAGATAGCTTCTGTGATGGGAAGCTTTCTCAATGGAGATATTGTTCTGGTAAGAGATTTTGACGGATATCCTCTGGGCAGAGGATTTATTAATACCAACTCCAAAATCACAGTGAGGCTGCTCACACGGGATGAAAACCAGAAGATTGATGAGAAATTCCTTGAGCAGAGAGTAAGAGATGCCTGGGAATACCGGAAAAAGGTAACAGATACAGGAAGCTGCAGACTGATTTTCGGAGAAGCTGATTTTCTTCCCGGACTTGTTGTTGACAAATTTTCTGATGTGCTTGTTGTTCAGTCTCTTGCCCTGGGAATTGACCGCCTGAAGCTGCAGATACTGGAACTTCTGAAAAAGGTTCTGGAAGAGGACGGTATTGCTGTCAGAGGAATTTACGAGAGAAGCGATGCCAAGGTAAGACGTCAGGAGGGAATGGAGCTTTACAAGGGCTTTATCGGTCCGGAATTTCCTACTTTGGTAGAAATCGAAGAGAATGGGGTAAAATATCAGGTAGATATAAAAGACGGACAGAAAACAGGATTTTTCCTGGATCAGAAATATAACCGTCTGGCTATCCAGAAGCTCTGCAAAAATGCAAAAGTGCTGGACTGCTTTACCCATACCGGTTCTTTTGCCCTGAATGCGGGAATTGCAGGCGCCAGTGAAGTGACAGGAGTAGACGCCTCTCAGCTTGCTGTAGATCAGGCCACTGCCAATGCACGGCTGAATGGACTTGACGGTACGGTTAAGTTTATCTGTGAGGATGTATTTGAGCTTCTTCCTGAGCTTGAGGAACGCGGAGAAAAATTTGACGTTGTGATTCTGGATCCTCCTGCTTTTACAAAGTCCAGAAATTCTGTAAAAAATGCGGTGAAGGGGTACAGAGAGATCAACCTGAGAGCCATGAAGCTGGTAAAAGACGGCGGCTTTCTGGCAACCTGTTCCTGTTCACATTTTATGACCTATGAGCTTTTTACAAAAACAGTCGGACAGGCTGCGCGCAGCGCCCATAAGAGACTGAGGCAGGTAGAGTACAGAACTCAGGCACCGGATCATCCGATTTTATGGGCGTCTGACGAATCCTATTATCTGAAGTTTTATATTTTTCAGGTGTGCAGTGAACGATAAGTAAAGACAGGAGATGCATTGACATGAAGGAAAAGTTTATAAATTTATGGAAGGACGCTATGGTGTGGACGGATTTGCACGGTTTACCATGGGAGTTGCCCTGGTATGCATTGTGGCTTCTGTTTTTTTCCGTAATGGAAGCACCACGGGAGCGATTCTGAATACCGTGGGTCTGGCTGCCATCATTTATACATATTTTCGTATGCTTTCCAGAAACATTCAGAAACGTTATGCGGAAAATCAGAAGTATCTTTCCATGACAGCAAAAATCAGACAGTGGTTCAGAAAAGAAAAAAAATATGATGGAACAGAGAAAAACACATCATATTTATACCTGTCCCAGCTGCGGACAGAAAATCAGGATCCCCAGGGGAAAAGGAAAAATTGAGATCGACTGTCCGAAGTGTCATACAAAATTTATCAAAAAAAGCTGAAAAGCCTGAGGATAAGCAGGAGGAGTTATGTTTGGGTATGTTGTGATGAACCGGCCGGAAATAAAATTTAAAGATTATGATCTGTATCGGTCTTTTTACTGTGGATTATGCAGGGAACTGAGGGAGCGCTATGGAATCTCAGGTCAGATCACACTGACCTATGATATGACTTTTGTAATCCTTCTTCTCAGCGGTTTGTATGAACCGCCCACAAAAAAAGGAACCAGCCGCTGCATGGTTCATCCGGTGAGAAAACAGCCGGTACGCAAAAATAAAGTGACAGAATATGCGGCTGATATGAACGTGTTTCTTGCTTATTACAAATGTGTGGACGACTGGAAGGATGAAAAAAAGCTTTCCAGACTGGCATACAGCAGACTTTTGAAAAATAAGGACAAAAAGGCAGAAGCTCTCTGGAAGAAAAAGACAGCAGACATTATAAAACATCTGAATGAGATTTCTGCCATGGAAAAAGCAGGAGAAACGGATATTGATAAAATATCTGGATGCTTTGGGAAAATCATGGAGGAGATTCTTGCCTGGAGAGAGGACGAATGGGAACCTGCTTTAAGGCGAATGGGGTTTTATCTGGGAAAATTTATCTATCTGATGGATGCCTATGATGATGTGGAGAAGGATCTGGAAAAAGGAAATTACAATCCTTTTGCTCAGGATTATATAATGGAAGGGTTTCAGGAACGCGTATGCCAGATACTGATCATGATGATGGCTGAGGCGTGCCGGGAATTTGAGAAACTTCCTATTATTAAATATGCAGATATTCTGCGAAATATTTTGTACTCCGGCGTATGGTGCCGGTTTGAGGCAGTTTCAGAGCAAAGGAAGAAGAAACAGGAGAAAGAACATGTTTGATCCGTACAGTATTCTGGGTGTGTCGAGGGATGCATCTGATGAGGAAATAAAAAAGGCATACAGAAAGCTCAGCCGGAAGTATCATCCGGATGCAAATATCAATAACCCCAATAAGGACCAGGCGGAGGAAAAGTTTAAAGAGATCCAGCAGGCCTATGATCAGATCATGAAAGAACGGGAGTATAGTTCTTCGGGAAATTATGGATATGGCGGAAATACGGGATATGGAGGCTTCGGCGGATTTGGCGGCTATGGTGGAAGTCAGAGCAATAGCGGATATCAGGATGAGGAGGCCATTCGCAGACAGGCTGCTTCCAATTATGTTCAGAGCGGTCATTATCAGGAAGCAATGAATGTTCTGTCCTCATTAAAAGAAAGAAATGCTCAGTGGTATTATCTGTCAGCGGTTGCCAATATGGGACTTGGGAATAATGTAAATGCCATGAATCATATCCGTGAGGCTGTGCGTCTGGAGCCTGATAATATGCAGTACCGCATGATGCTTCAGCGTATGGAGGGCGGCGGAAGCTGGTATCAGGAACAGCAGAATCCATTTGGCGGAATGCCCACAGCTGGCAATGATCTCTGTATGAAATGTCTGATGGCAAATCTTGCCTGCAGCTGCTGCTGTCCGGGAAGCGGAGTCATCTGCTGCTGACAGCGATGGTACAGACCGCCGCGAATGGTAATGTAATGTAATATGCCATTACCGAAGATCATTTGTAATGGATTCTGACTAGGTTGCCGTAAATGAAGCGAACAGTAACTGATGCGGCAGAAATTTGTCAGGAACAAAAGAAAAAATTGACATTATTCCTCTGGAAGATTAATATATAAGCAGAAAAAACGAGGAGGAAATTATTATGAGTATTCGAATTGGAATCATGGGATATGGCAACCTGGGCAGAGGCGTGGAATGTGCAGTGAAACACAATCCGGATCTGGAACTGCGGCAGTTTTTACACGCCGCGATCCTGAGACAGTAAAAATATTTACAGAGACAGCTAAGGTCTGCCATGTGGACGAAGCAGAGAAGATGAAGGACGAGATCGACGTTCTGATCATCTGCGGCGGAAGCGCAACAGATCTTCCGGTACAGACACCTAAATATGCACAGTGGTTCAATGTTGTAGACAGCTTTGATACACATGCAAGAATTCCGGAGCATTTCGAAAATGTGGATAAAGCGGCAAAAGAAAGCGGCCATGTGGGAATCATCTCTGTAGGCTGGGATCCGGGAATGTTCTCTCTGAACAGAATGTATGCAAATGCCATTCTTACCAATGGAAAAGATTATACTTTCTGGGGAAAAGGCGTAAGCCAGGGGCACTCTGATGCAATTCGAAGAATTGACGGAGTAAAAGACGGCAAGCAGTATACAATTCCGGTAGAGGCTGCTCTGGAATCTGTAAGAAACGGAGAAAATCCTGAACTGACAACAAGACAGAAACATACAAGAGAATGTTTGTGTTGCTGAAGAAGGCGCAGATCTGGCACGTATCGAACAGGAGATCAAGACC
>ENA-OQAB01000414-OQAB01000414.1-human-gut-metagenome-genome-assembly--contig:-NODE-414-length-24175-cov-3.237858_pt1 | contig 24175 bp, 28 predicted proteins | sample MGYA00242490_ERZ504517 | MGnify/ENA primary metagenome ERZ504517 (study PRJEB26092, sample SAMD00036298) | human gut metagenome | host: Homo sapiens | study: EMG produced TPA metagenomics assembly of...
CTCTATGCATAGTCGCTATTCTTACACCTTCAAAAGAACGTCATCAGTCTTATTGGCCTTGATCTCAAGGATTTAATTCCTGCCCTCTGTAATCTAGACGATATAACTATCTAGCAATTTATGTGTTTCTTGCTACAATACAGATATTTTTCTGCTCTACACCTGCTGTTTCCAGTTCATGAATTCTACTAACCAGATAATCAAGCTCTTCCTCAGGAGTAGCAAATTCCTTAATTTCAGGCTTATCTCCATGAGTAAGTGACTGACATCCCTTACCATTGTCATAATCCTCATCTAAATCATCAAAAGAGACACCATTAAGCAAGCTAAATGCAAACTTACGGATTTCCTCCGTTGTTCTGTAATTGATTCTCAAATAGCTACTTCTTCCGCGGACATTAATTCCACATTTTGATAGAACTGCCTTATTTCTATAAATTCTCTGATGCGAGTCACCAACAATAAAAATATCATTCTGGTGTTCATCACCAGCAAGCGCTCTAAGCAATCTATACGCACTTGGACTAAGATCCTGACCTTCATCAACAACAATGGATGTGTACTGTCCTGTAAGTTTTTTATTTTCAAGAATCTTACGACATTCGTACATAGCAGTCTCAACATCTCGCTGAAGTTTTTCATTCATTATGTTTTGATATTCGTCAAACACATCCCATATCTGCATACGAACTTTTCTGTCAAGACGCACTCCTCTACCAATTCTTGATGCTTTGCAGTAAGATACTTTGTCATATACTTCCTGCGCCTGTACAACCTTAACCCACTCATCCTTATAGAAGTTTTCTACAAAGCTTAAGTCGCCGCCTGCTATAGCAATAGCATCTCTCCATGCTTTGTCCACTTCTTCGTCATAAACAATCTGATACTCATATCCTTGTCTACGCAAAAAATTAGAAACCCACGCATCAAGATTGATAATATCTATCCTCTTCATTTCCTCAGCAGAGCATATTTTTCTAAGGTTATCTTTTATATCTTCCGCCAAATTTTTTGTATACGTCGTAAAAAGAATCTTTCCATTCGATTCTAAATTGGATGCAAGCATTTTTGCTCTATGCATCGCAACAACAGTTTTACCAGTACCTGCTCCACCTAACACTCTTGCTGGTCCATTAAATTTCTTGTCAACAATCTTGCGCTGTGTTGGATGAAGAAAGATTCTCCACTTTTCAAGCGGCTCTTGCATAATTGCCTGAAGTTCTTCCTCCCCCTCGACAATAACAAAACTTTTCTTACTAGCATCAGTTTGAAGAGCTGCTGCAAAGTCATTTTCCTTTACTTCAACATGCTCTATCTCTGGATACAATGTATCTAAAACTTCTTCAGCCGTAAATCCATTCCCAAGCCATTCAAGACCTTCAAAAGCATCTTCCGAAATCGCAGCTTTCAGTGAATGAAGACCTTCTAATGTCTTGATTGCTTTAATCATTGGAAACTGTTCTTCTGGGAGACCTATTTTTTCAAACACTTCATCTGAAATATTTGCAAATAATGCGGGCTCATCAATTGTATTTTGTTCTTCAATAACTTCTTGCACATCAAAAATCTGCACACTACCAGTAAGCTTGTTTATTGAACATTTTTTTCTCTTTGCCCAAGCATATGCCTCATCATGATGATCTACCCAAAGCAGAATATAACATTACTTTTCGGTTCACGTACAACAATTCCACGATAGGTATCATCAATTCTCACAGAGCAAATATTTTTGTCAATTCCTTCATTAATCTTTTCAAAATTAATTCCTGGATGCATAGGATCATTTCTAAACTTATTAAAAAACTCAGTTACTTTTCCCTGCTTCTGTCTTGGTAGTGCTGCATATGCAGTTAAAAAATCAGCTGAAATAGCTACTGTTGCCTTATTATTCATTTACAGTTCCTCCAAATACATTCATGTTAATTTCTTCACTGCTTAGCAGTACTGTCCAACCATTGCCCTTAAATACATCAGCGTAATCTTCTTGCTCAGGTAAAAGCCAAGCGATTTTATTATCTTCCCAAGCCATTTCAGCTTCAGCTATAGTAGCTCCTGAAGATTCTCTGGTAATTGCGTTTTCCTCGAATTCACTTCACCAAGAATCTGGCTTAGATTTGTATCTAATGATGACGGTGATATAATCCTTTTCCTTTCCTCTACTTCCAAATATTATTGTTTTCCATTTTGTAATTACAATATAAATATTTCATAATCTGCTTTCGCAAAAAATCTCGTCTGCAAATGCAATTCTCTTTTCCCCACGAGGATTCTCTCCTGCACTTTTCTTTACATAAAGTATACGGCATTGCCTACTATTAAGCAAGCTGCTTACAAAGAATCACATGGACAATTTCCCCAAAAACTCCCTCATTCTTCCATGATCAGATGCAAAGACTTCTTCCGGATTTCCTTCCACCGCGATGACACCATTCTCCATAAAAATGATCTTATCCGCTACCTTCCGTGCAAAATCCATTTCATGTGTCACAATCACCATCGTCATATGCTCTGCCGCCAGATCTTTGATTACTTTTAAGATCTCTCCGGTCAGCTCTGGATCCATGCAGATGTAGGTTCATCAAAGAACAACATCTTCGGTTTCATGGCCAGTGCTCGCGCAATCGACACTCTCTGCTGCTGCCCGCCGGAAAGCTGATAAGGATATGCCTCTGCCTTATCCGAAAGTCCCATCTTTGCCAAGAGCTTTTTTGCCTCCTCGTAAACTTCTTCCCTGTTTCTCTTCTGCACATGGATTGGTGCATCTGCAATGTTTTTTATGACAGAAAAGTGCGGAAACAGATTAAAATTTTGGAATACCAGACCGAAACAGGACTGGATTTCTTTCAACTTCTGCTTCTTCGGAAAGGTTGGATTTCCATTCTCTATCCACACTGCCTTCTTTCCCTGATATAGTATTTCCCCGTCATCGATAGTTTCCAGCATTGTTGCGCAGCGAAGCAACGTAGACTTCCCGGATCCAGATGGCCCTATGATTGCCAAAACCTCCCCCTCCTCTACGGAGAGCGAAAGATCCTTAATTACCGTTGTACCTTCAAATTCTTTTTTGATCTGTTTCATTTCTAAAAGACTCATTCTGGAAACCTCCTAACGATAATAGTTCAACCTTTTTTCAAACAATTCCATTCCCCATGCAACTGCATAATTGAAAATATAGTAAAATACACCAGCGATAAAAAATGGAACAACCGTTGTCTGTGCTGCTGCAATCTGTTTTGCTACCGCAAACATTTCAATGTAAGATAATGAATATACCAGAGATGTATCTTTTACCAGTGTGATTACTTCATTTGTCACAGATGGGAGCACATTTTTTACCATCTGCGGCAGTACGATTCTCAAAAATGTCTGCCGTCTGGAATATCCAAGGAGTGCAGCAGCTTCATACTGCCCTTTTGGAATAGACTCTATGCCAGAACGATAGATTTCCGCAAAATAAGCTGCATAATTCAAAGAACATCCAAGAAGAATTGCTGCCAGCTTGTATCCTCCAATATTCATCTGCCACAAGTAATATGGTGCAAAATACCATACTAGAAGTTGCAGCATCAGAGGGGTTCCCCGCATCACCGAGATATAAATTTTCACAATCCAGCTGATTAGTTTGATTCTACTGACTCTTCCAAAATAGACCAACATCCCTAAAGGCAGCGAAAAAATCAGTGTCATGACAAAAATCAGACAAGTCTGTCCAAACCCTGCTGTCATTTGCCTCAACATTACCCCAAAACTCATGTTTCTTCCTCCTATCAGAATCTCCTTGAAAAGAAGTCCTCTTTCAAAGGGATCTTTTTTATTTTAGAGTTACCATATCGGCAATCTCATATTTTTCCGCTAGCTTTGCAATCGTTCCGTCTTCTGTCAATTTTTTCAGGTCGGCATTGACTACATCGCATAATTCCTGATTTCCTTTTTTAAATCCAATTGCATACTGCTCTGTATTCAAAGTTTCTTCCAAAATCTGGTATCCTTCTCCTCTGGATTTGATCTGATAATTAGCAACTCCTACATCTATTGCAAGAGCATCGAGCGCACCTGCCTGAAGTTCTGTAAAGGCCGTATTATAATCCGCAAACTCATTCAAAGCGCTAAAGGTATCTGCCAATGCCTTCTGGCCACCTTCTTCTTCACTCTGTAAAAGATCCAGTGCAGCACTTGCTGCCTGCACGCCAACGCTCTTTCCCTGCAAATCTTCCAATGTTTTCATGCCGGATTTCTCTGCCACAACGATTACTTGACTGTTATCTACATACGGAGTAGAAAATGTATACTCCTCTTCTCTTCCATTCATAGTAAATCCATTCCAAATACAATCAATTGCGCCGGAATTTAATTCCATATCTTTCGAATCCCAGTTGATCGGTTTTTTCACCAGCTCCCAACCTTCCAGTTCACAGACTGCTTCTGCCAGTTCCAAATCAAATCCTGTATATTCTCCATTTTCATCCATATATCCATATGGTGGATATTCTGCATCAAATCCCACTGTAAATGTCTTCTTATCCTCCACACTCTCAGATTCCTTGCCATCCTTTTTGGAAATATTTTCTTTATCTTTGCATCCCCCGAGCACCATTGTTGCGATTGTCATTCCCATCAAAAATATTGCTAAATTTCTTTTCATTCTTTTCATCCTCCTTTTTCTTGCGTTATCACGTTAGTAATTGACCACTTTACTATATTGAATTAATTGCTTTTTATAATATCATACCTTCCCCTTATTGTCAATGCTTGATCAAATTCCTCTCTCATTTTCCGCATAATAAAAGCACCCGTATTTCTACAAGCGCTCTCATCATTTCTTAAAAGACTATATTACTTTCTCTATTTTCTCAATCAAGACACGATCTGCCGGCAACCAATCTACACTATACAAAGCGTCTTTGGTCAGCCATACAGCTGCCTTGTGCTCCTTTAATACTAAGTCTCCTGATCGAACCTGACAGACAAAGCAATCCATTGATAAATGAAATTTCGGATAATCATATTCGACTGTATCCAGCAATTCAATTACCTGAACTTCTGTGTCCAATTCTTCTTTTATCTCTCTTACAATTGCTGCTTCCGGTGTTTCATTAGGCTCAATCTTTCCTCCCGGAAATTCCCAACCACCTTTGAATTCCCCATATCCTCTCTGAGTTGCAAATATTTTCCCCTCATCAATGATAATCGCTGCCACTACTCTAATTGTTTTCATTTGATCTCCCACCGTTTCTATTATCCATTTACAATATATTCATAAATATCTTCTCTCACCGGAGTATCTAATACCCATTCAATTTCCACTGCTGTTTTATCTGTATTGGGCATGATAAATTCTTTTACTCCTCCAGTTGAAGCCATTCTACCAAGATAATAAAATTCTTTTGAAATTTTATCATCTTTATTCTTTCTCACAAAAAGCTGCACATCTATTCCTCGTTCTTTCGCATTTAAGAAATTCTGCACATCTTCCGATTCTATACTTCTACCACTTTTCGAAATTGCAATCAAGCGATTATTGCTAATAAAGTGATCCTCATATTTGGTTGTATCGCTAATATCTTCTTGCTTGTCATAGTTAATAAATACAGGAAAGGTTTTTGTTTTCTTATCATATTTATATCCACCAATATTCAATGGCACTTCATTTCTTTCCCAATTTAACAAACGACAAGCGTCTTCATATGTATACTTCTGATACAGAACTAAGTCCGTGTCTTGATATCTCATACTGAAATTTTCCTCATAACGCGAAATACCAAAGTCAATTAATTCTTCTAAAATGTTATAGAAATCCTTATTCTTCAACATTTCTCCAAATAATTTAGACACACCATAATCCGAACCCTCTTTTTCCAAAAATACACACTGAGCATACCTCTTCTTAGCTGTACTGGTAGGAAATTCATTTGTCATTATATTCACAACATTCTCTACACAATTATCATCCATAGAACAATTATATTTTTCACGCAATGATTTCTTTAATAAGTCCACTATTCCATGTTGATACTTGAGCAATCGCTTCAACATTTCCAATTCATAAATTCTTTTTCCACTCGCCATTTTTTTGGAAACAAACTCAACTACGTTTTCTTCCTCTTTCGACAGACGAATTGTATACTCTTTTTCATATTTTACAAGAAACTTATAATAAGATCCCAGGCTATTATTATCAAAGATTCTAAGTACATCCATCTCTCCATATTTATCAAAATCGGCAAGTGCGGGTATATGCCCCAACTTATTTTTTAGATTTGCATAATTCTCACGAATTAATTTAATATCACTGAAATTTGCATTATCGATTGCCTGAAAAATTTTCTTTCGAGAAATTTCATCAAAGTGAATCGTACTTGCTCCCGGAATTACGCGTCCCCCTTCTGTTACATAGCGACGGATATTGTCTTTGTTGTAACTTCTATCTCCAGAAAGTGCAATCGGAATCATAAAATTATTCCGATAATTTCCAATAAAATCAATTACAACTACGTATTCTTTGCCTTCTGCTTTGCGAAGTCCACGCCCTAACTGCTGAATAAATATAATTGGCGACTCTGTTGGGCGAAGCATAATTACTTGATTGATCTCTGGAACATCTACACCTTCTGAAAAAATATCCACAGAAATAATATAATCCAATGCATCTTCTTTCTCTTCACCAGCAAGCCGTTCAATCGCTGCTGCTCTCACCGCTTCTGAATCACCACCACTTAACACAAGAGTTCTCCAGCCCTTTTCATTAAACTTAACAGATAGCTCACGGGCTTCATCAATCCGGCTACAAAAAATCAATCCTTTCACTCTTTCTCCGCTATATCCAAAAAATTCTGCCTGTTTCATTACATTTAACACACGCTCATCTGATGTCAAATATCTAAAATTTTCAACTTTTTCTTCCGATGATTTGCCGACATCGGCGATAATCTCCAGATCAGTGAGTCCAAAGTAATGAAATGGGCATAACAAATTTTCCTCCATTGCATTTTGCAAACGAATCTCGTATGCAATCTGATGATTAAAAATTTCATAGATATTTCTATCTCCTAGATGATCATCGCGTTTATCCGGTGTTGCTGTCATCCCCAACCATAACTTTGGCTTGAAATAATCCATAATTTTCTTGTAACTGTCTGCAGAACTATGATGAGCTTCATCAATAATAATCAAATCCCAATGCTCCTTGTTATACTGACTAAGAATATCCGTTTTACTTAATGTCTGTATCGTGGCAAACACAAAATCAGCATCGTAATCTTGATATTTTCCAGTCACCATCCCCATAGAAACCTGGCCACCGAATACTTTCCGATAAGACTTCAATGCCTGTTTGACAATCTGATTACGATGAACTAAAAATAACACACGTTTAAATTCCAATTCTCTTGCTGCAAATGCAGAAGCGTAAGTTTTTCCAGTACCCGTCGCAGAAATTAATAATGCCTTGTCCTCTCCAGTTTCATAAATTTTTCGAAGATTATTTATAAAACCAATCTGCATAGAGTTTGGTTGTAAACGATATACTTCCAAAGATGGAATTTCTGCTTGCTTCGCCAATTCTTTCTGCTTTTGAATAATTTTATTTTTTATGTAGATATTAGTGTAAGCTTCTATAAATTGTTCGAATGGTAGTGATTGCTGCGCATTCCATAAATTTTCAAATTCAGCAACAATGTTTTGCGTATATTCTCCCTGTTCTGTCGAAACAATTTTGGTATTCCACTCACGATTTGTTGTAAGTGCACTTAATGTCATATTAGAACTTCCAACAATAATTCGATACATTTCTTCCTTTTTAAAAATATACCCTTTCGTATGAAATCCTTCTTTAGAATTCTCGGTAATAAACATTTTTAATTGAATGTTTTTAAAATTTGCGAGGATACGAAGTGCTTTGGGATCGCTAAACATCAAGTAATCCGTTGTTAGAATTTTGCCGGATATCCCACGTTGTTCTAGTTCTCTCAAAGTCTGAAGAAGCGGTGTAATCCCTCCCATAGTAATAAATGCAACGCTAATTGCAAATTCTTCGCATGACAAAAGTTCATCCTCGATGGATGAAATAACTTTTCTTCCTTCTCTATAATTATTTGATACAAACTGTGGCTTATAAGCCAAGTTTGAAGAAGTATTTTGATTAATAAAGGCTGTTGTTAAACCTTGTTTTAATTGAACAATTTTCTCTTGATTCATAATGTTCACCTTTTATCTTGTAACGTCCAAAAATTCGTATATATCTTCTAATCATCTCATAAACCGGGCGCATATTTCCTAAAATACTATAGAATAGTGTCGCCAACTTTTTCAATCAGAGATATATCTACGCTTCTATTTCTTGTATCATAACTTGTAACATCTGCTCTTCATCTAGTTCATTCAAGTAGAACAAGTATCCATCCTCAAATAGGTTCTTTTTCACCTCAGTTTCTGATCATGCATACTCTACCACAATCGCTTTTGCCCATGTCAATCCCGTAACCGTAAAACTCCCCTTCTCACTTGTCCGAAAGCATGTATAACCCAAAATATCAGGAATTCATTCATACTTTTCTTCAAATTTTTACTCTAATATCTTACGTCGTTCCTCAACCTGTCTTTTCATTTCCCTCGACATTATATTTGCTTAGACTTCCCTTTCCTCATTAACCTTTTAAACATATGCCATTATAGTACTTTTTATTGGACTCTACCTACTATATATATATTAAAAGACAGATTGGCGATAGTAAACCAATCTGTCTTTCTAAAGGAAAAGGGACGATTCATCACCGCCCCCCTGTAATTTCTATGTGTAATTCGATTTACTTATAAGAAATATTTAGTTTCCCATCTGTGCAGCCACTTCAGCAGCAAAGTCTTCGTTTTTCTTCTCTAATCCTTCTCCAGTTTCGAAACGAACGAATTTCTTAACTGTTACGTTAGCACCGTTTTCTTTTGCTACTTTTTCTACATATTTAGCAACAGATAAGTCACCATCCTGTACGTATGCCTGATCTAATAAGCAGATTTCTTTTAATTCTTTGTTGAGACGTCCGACGATCATCTTTTCGATGATGTTGTCTGGCTTCTCTGGGTTTTCTGTCTTAGCCTGAGCTAATAAGATTTCTTTTTCGTGCTCTAAGTATTCTGCAGATACTTCATCGCGTGAAACGTATTTTGGAGACATAGCTGCTACCTGCATTGCTACGTTCTTTAAGCAAGCTTTGATCTCGTCGTTGATTACGTCTGTCTCAGCTTCTACTAAAACACCGATTCTTCCGCCACCGTGGATGTAAGGTACTACACATCCGTCTGTAACTACTTTTTCAAATCTTCTGATGCTTAAGTTTTCTCCGATAACAGCGATTTTCTCTGTCAAAGCATCTTTTACAGTCTTTGTGTTGTCTGCTAACCATGCTTCGCTTAAGAAAGCATCCATATCAGCTGCTTCTGTTGCTACTGCCTGATTTGCAACTTCTTCTACATATGCCTGGAAGTCAGCATTCTTAGCAACGAAGTCTGTTTCAGAGTTTACTTCTACGATTGCTGCTACTTTGTCATCTTTTACAACAGCTTTTACAAGACCTTCTGCTGCAATTCTTCCTGCTTTCTTGTCAGCTTTTGCCTGTCCGTTCTTTCTTAAGTATTCTACTGCTTCGTCCATGTTTCCGTTTGTTTCATTAAGAGCTTTTTTGCAGTCCATCATTCCTGCACCTGTCATCTCTCTTAATTCTTTTACCATACTAGCTGTGATTGCCATGATCATTTCCTCCATTGATAATAGTTTCTTTAAAAAAATGCTTCAACCTGTATTCAGGCTGAAGCATTTAGTTCCAATCTTAAGCTTCTTCTGTTACTTCTTCAGCTGCTTCTTCTGTTACTTCTTCAAAAATTTCTTCTTCTCCTGTAACACCCTGGTTTGCTTCGATTACAGCGTCTGCCATTTTAGCAACGATTAACTTAACTGCTCTGATTGCATCATCGTTTCCTGGAATTACATAGTCTAATTCTTCTGGATCACAGTTTGTATCTGCGATACCGATCAACGGAATTCCAAGTGTGTGTGCTTCCTGAACACAGATTCTTTCTTTCTTAGGGTCTACGATAAAGATTGCATCTGGAGCTTTCTTCATATCTTTGATTCCGCCTAAGTTCTTTTCAAGTTTCTCCCACTCTTTTTTGATTGCGATAACTTCTTTCTTAGGTAATACGTCGAATGTTCCGTCTTCTGCCATTCTTTCGATATCTTTTAAGCGTGCGATTCTGCTCTGGATTGTCTTGAAGTTTGTGAGCATTCCACCTAACCATCTCTCGTTTACATAGAACATTCCACAACGTTCTGCTTCAGATTTGATTGCATCCTGTGCCTGTTTCTTTGTTCCAACGAAAAGGATTGTTCCTCCTTCTGCTGCGATGTCAGAGATTGCTTTGTAAGCTTCATCTACTTTTCCAACTGATTTCTGTAAGTCGATGATGTAGATTCCGTTTCTCTCTGTGTAGATGTACTCTGCCATTTTAGGGTTCCATCTTCTTGTCTGATGTCCAAAGTGAACACCTGCTTCTAATAACTGTTTCATTGAAATAACGCTCATGATTTTTCCTCCATTGGTTTTTACTCTTCCGCATATTTCCTGTACTCTGCAACCGTTTCTTCTATATATAATGCGGTCCTGATCTTATCTAGCTGTCATCTTTCTCTCAAATGAAATACAGATGAAAGTCCTATTCAGAATCCATTGAAGAATATTGGCACCGGCAGAGATTGCCATATGCGTGTTTTTTACGACCGTTTAAGTATAGCATAGCAAATCTATGGATTGCAAGTACTTTATCATACTTTTTTACAGTTTTCGCATTTTCTATGACTGTGTCGTACTTCCGAAACCACCGTTTCTCACACTTGTCACATCATCGTCAACTGTGATTCCATATTCCACAAAGATTCCCTGCATAAATCCTGTTCCTTCTGGAATCTCAACGGTTTTATTTTCGTTTGTATCATTTGTGATCTTTGCGAAAATATGTCCCTCATTATCAGAGTAAAAGTAATCGCTGTCAATAATTCCAACCGTATTATTTAATTGCAGACGATATTTGAATCCAAGACCGCTTCTCGGATAACATTTTAGAACCCAATTTTCTTCCATCTCCACACGGATTCCTGTAGGAACTTTCACAGTTTCCCCTGGTTTCATTGTCAATGTCACCGGTGCATAGAAATCATATCCTGCCGATCCTGAAGTAGCACGCTTTGGAAGTTTGATATGATCGTAAATCGTCTTGATTTCTTCTGCATTGGTAGCACCAAAAGTATCGATCCATCCTTCTGTAAACTGCTCGTAACTTACTTTCTGAAATTTTGCAATTCGTTTCATTTGTTTTCTCCCGTTTCTATTTTCTCTCTTGTTGTTTCTTCTTTATGTTTCTGTATTCCGAAACAGATAGCCGGTTCCTCCATGCTGAAAATCATAAGAAGTCCCGGCTAATCTATCGTTTTCTTTCCCAGTCTTTCTGCCGGACAAGCTTACATTTTCGCCGACAAAAATGAAATTTTAGGAATCGTGCAAGATCACTTTCTCTTGGCGAAGAGACTCCTGTACATCGATGACTCTCTGATTTGCGCTTCCCTTCCAGTGAAGACTTACATCTTTTTTTATCACACTCGAATTCGCCATCTACAAGCACATCGAGATATTTCACAATCTCCGTGTTTTTAATTTCCTCCCAGAGAGAACCTGTGTAAAGCCAGATTGTCTTTTGTGGAAATTTCTCTCGGATTTCTTTTGCCAGTTCTTTGACATCATAAGCATTTCTGACATGAAGCGGATCTCCTCCGCTAAATGTGATTCCACTGATATAATCTTTGGAAAGTTCCTCAAAAATCTCTTCTTTTGCTGCCTGATCAAAATCCAATCCCCGTTCGGATCCCATGTGATCGGGTTGTGGCATTCTTTGCAGCAGTGAGAGCAGCCTGCCACCCACAATACGACACGAAGTCCATCCCCGTTTAGCATATCGTCTTTTGTTATGTTATGATATCGCATCTTACATACTCTTCCTTTCTGCGATTTCCGCCATCTTTGCATCGTTCAGACGTGTATCTCCTTTGACTCTTGAATAAGAAAGGTATCCATTCATCCGGTCGATCTTCGTCAGATTTTTGCTTCCGCATACCGGGCAGACATCCATCGCAAGTTCTTCGTGTCCGCAATCGTCGCAGTACGCCAGAGACAGATTGACCCCTTCATAAAGCCCCATATCCATCGCGCGGCGCACAAGGGCTTTGATTGCTTCTTTATTGTAGTTGATTCGGATATTTCACATACTGGATTTTTCCCTCCGTTGCTGAGTTCCCAGAAACGATACTCCAGATCCTGCTTTTCAATCGGTGTGATGTCTTCTGTCACATGACAGTGGAATCCATTGCTGACATATTCACGGTCAGATACGTTTTCTACGATTCCGTATTCTTGCGGAACTGCTTTACCTGAAGCCCGCAGAGATTTTCTGCCGGTGTCGCATAGATTGCATACAGATGTCCATCTTCTTCTTTAAATTCGTTGACACGCTTGTTGATGTACTCTAATACTTCCAGTGCAAATGCGCCGTCTTCCACAAGTGATTTTTTATTATGAAGCTGCTGAAGCTCATTGAATGCTGTGATTCCAAAGGAAGCAGTCGCTGATTTTAAGAGAGGCTTGATCTTGTCGTGCAGACCAAGATTTCCACCGTAAAATCCACCTTCACAGTATGCAAGCGGATTTGTCGATGCTTTCATCTCCCCGAGATACTCATATGTACGAATATGGAGCTTCCGGATCAGATTTAAGTAGTAATCAAGTACTTCATAGAAATCTTTGTTCTCTTGTTTTGCCTTTGCATAGATCATTGGCAAGTGAAGACTTACTGCACCAATGTTAAATCTTCCGACAAATACCGGCGTATCTGTCTCATCTTTTGGATACATACCACCCTTTTCGTACCATGGGGATAAAAATGCACGGCATCCCATCGGGCTGATGATTTTACCATACTGCTTATACATACTTGCGATGTAGCCTTTTCCAGTCAGACTCAGCCAGTCCGGATACATTGTCTTTCTTGAACATTCGATTCCTGCTTCAAATACATCTTCCAGTTCTTTTCCCGGTCCATGCAGGTTCTCATCATAGAGGAATACGATTTTCGGGAACAATACCGGCTTTTTATGACCTTCTTTTCCCTGTCCGTTCATTCTGACTTTCAGCATCGTGATCGTGACAAGCTTTGCAAAACGGCTTCTTCCGGTTCCTGCTGTCACTGTAATAAACGGATAATCTCCTCTGCTGGAAGATACGGAGTTAAATTTGTATTCCCACCCCTGGAATCCCTGCTCCATCTCTTTTTCCAGATCTTTCCATGCGACCTCTTCTGCCTTCTCCCGCTCGATTCCAAGTCCCAGATATTTCTCCACATGGTTATGGAATGATTTCTCTGCAAACGGCTCTAAGATATCATCTACACTTGGCACAGTAAATCCACCGTACTGCTGGCTTGCTGCACTTAGAACAATATCTCCGATCACATCGAATGCTGTATCCAGTGTCTTCGGCTCATTGTACCAGAGATTTCCCATCTCAAATCCCCCGCTCAGCACGTTCTTTACATCAAACAGACAGCAGTTCATTGTATCGCGTCTCGCGGACATGTCGTGGATATAGATGTATCCATCTCTGCATGCCTGAATCTCTTCTGTTGTCAGGAAAAACTTCTTGTAAAGTTCCTTATTCAGTTCATTGAAAATCAGACTGCGCTTTGTAGATACGAGCGCACTGTCTGTATTACTGTTCTCCTTATCACCGATGTACATAATTGACTGACTCTTTTTGTACACCTCGTCAAGCATTTGCACAAAGTCCTGCTTATAGTTGCGGTAATCACGATAGCTCTTTGCCACAAGCGGATTCACTTTCTCCAATGCACCTTCTACGATGTTGTGCATCTCGGCAATCCGGACTTCTTCCACTCCCATATCTCTTACTTTCTCTTCCACAAATTTACAGATAAATTCAAGCTCTGCATCTGTAAATTGGATCAATGCACGATAAGCTGATTTATTGACTGCGACTACTACTTTCTGTACATTAAACTCTTCTGAAGTCCCGTCTTTCTTGATTACTTTCACCATACTACACTTGCTTCCTTTCCCCAGTATTTCATCTATATTTAGTGTTTTATTATCTTTTAGCAAACTAGATAATGTGTCTGCACGAACAATATTACCACTTCCTGCAAGCACCGTCAACAAGAACTGCGCGAAAATATTATACAAAAATCTTCGTTTCCGTTCTTCTAAATTTTGTGAAAAATAAGGATGGACATTGCTGTTCCATCCTTATGTTCTCTCTTCTATTTTAGTTGCCGCACTCAATGCTGATTTCATTAAACAACTTTAAAATTTCTTCCACACTTGTCTGCTGCTTTTCTTTGCCTGACCGATCCATTATGATCTCTCCCTGATGCATCATCAAGAGCCGATTCCCATACTCTACAGCATAGCGAAGATTGTGTGTCACCATGATCGCTGTCAATTGTTTCTTTTTCACAATTTCATCTGTCAGCTCCATGATCCGCTCTGCCGTCTTTGGATCCAGCGCCGCTGTATGTTCATCGAGAATCAGAAGATCCACCGGTGTCATCGTAGCCATCAGAAGAGCCATTGCCTGTCTTTGTCCGCCGGACAATGCTCCCACTTTTGGTCTCCAACTTTTCTTCCAGACCAAGTCTTAAGGAAGATAATAGTTCCCGATAATAGAAAATCTGTTTTTTTGTTGATTCCTCTTGCAAATCCATAACGTTTTCCTTTGTGATCCGCTATCGCCATGTTTTCAAGAATCGTCATCCCCGGGCAAGTACCAAATGCAGGATTCTGATACACTCTTCCAATCTTCTGATTTCTTCTATACTCCTTTTCCTTTGTGATGTCTTTCCCGTTCATGCAGATTTGCCCTGCTTCCGGCAGGATACTGCCACAGATCAGATTTAGAAGAGAGGTTTTCCCTGACCCATTACTTCCAATCACAGAAACAAAATCCCCCCGATCTATTTTCATTCCAAAATCTTCAAATAAACACATTTCATGAACCGTCCCAGGATTATAGTATTTATAAATATGATTTAATTCAAGCATTTCCTTTCACCTTCCTTTTTCTCTCCGTACTGATCAACAAAATCACAAGAAACAGCACTGCTGTGATCAATTTCATGTCTCTTGGTTCAAAGTTTTTAATTGCAATACCGACACACAACTTGTAAATCACCGCTCCGAAAAAGACAGTGGTAGTTGTTTTCAGAAAGGAAAGCTTACGAAACAGGCTCGTTCCGATGATCACACTGGCAAGCCCGATGACCATCGCCCCAGTTCCCATGGAAATTTCAAAAACCCTCTCCTCCTGACAGAATACACATCCCGCAAGTGCCACAAGACCATTGGCAATCGCAAGTCCGATGATTTTCACATTTCCTGCATCTTTTGCAAGAGAAGTGACTAACTTGTCGTTGTCACCTGCCGCCCGCAGAAGAAATCCTGACTTTGTTCCCAAATAAAGATCCAACAATAATTTTGCCCCAACCGCAATAACAAAGATCAGTGCCAGTGTGGCATAGTTTTTAAGTGTTCCCGGAAACATCCTATCGATCAGATTATTTTTAAAAATGGTTTTCTGAGAAAACAGTGGGACATTTGCCGTCCCGGCAATCCGTAAGTTTACCGTCCACAGAGCTGTCATCATAATGATCCCGGCCAGAAGATCTCTGACCTTTCCTTTCACATGAATCAATCCAGTGAGCATTCCTGCCAGCGCTCCTGCCAGAAATGCCAGAAGCAGTGCCAGAAATGGGGATATTCCCTTTGTGATCAGCGCAGCTCCTACCGCTCCGCCGAGCGGAAAACTTCCATCTACAGTTAAGTCTGGAAAATCCAGTATTTTATAAGTAATATAGACACCAAGAGCAAGTATTCCATAGATGAAACCCTGCTCCATTGTTGTTATGATCAAGCTCATTTTCCTGCCTTCCTTTCCTCATATCCTTTATTCGCATATCTCAGCGTTTTCCAAAAGTTCCTCTCCAAAAGAGATCCCCAGTTGTTCTGCCACTGCAGTATTCAAATAAAGATTTCCTCCTGAAATCTCTTCATATTCCAATTCCGATGCCTTTGCCTCTCCTGTCAGTATCTTTGCTGCCATTTTCCCAGTCTGCTTTCCAAGTTCCACATAGTCAAGTCCTTCTGCCGCCAGACATCCAAGCTTGACCTGCTCAATTTCGCTTCCAAATACTGGAATCTCTGCTTCTTTTGCTCGTTCAAGAATCGTCGGAAGGGAATTTACTACCGTGTTATCTGTCAGATTAGTCAGACAATCTACCTTTCCTACTAATGCTTCTGCTGCCATCGCAATTTCCGATGTATTGCTGACACCTGCTGTCACAATCTCAAATCCATAATCTTCTGCATAGTTTTCATATACTCGAATTGCGGACAAAGAGTTTACTTCGCTTGTCGTATAGAGAATCCCGATTTTTTTCGCTTCTGGAAGAATCTGACGAATCATTTCAAGCTGATCCTTGATCGGAAGTCTGTCACTTGTCCCGGTCACTTCCCCTGCCGGCTTTTTATCTTTTCCTGCCAACTCTGCCGTTTCTGGATCTGTCACCGCCGTATAGATGACTGGAATCTCTGTATCCATCGCCGCATTAAATGCAGTCTGTGCACTTGGGGTTGCGATTGCACAGATCAGATCCATCTGATCTGCCACAAACCGATCCGCAATCTGACTTGCAGTGCCCATATCCGCCGCTGCATTTTTCACTTCGATTTTTAGATTTTTCCCTCTTCCAACCCTTCTTCTTTTAATCCTTCCAAAAACCCTTCCCTGCAGTTATCAAGAGAGGCATGCTCCGCAAACTGTGAGATACCGATACGATAGATTTGCTCTCCTTGCTCGCTTCTTTGCTTCCTGCTTGCTTCCACAGCCTGTGATCGCTGCAATCGCTAGCACAGCTGCCAGACTTCCTGTTAATTTTCCTACCTTTTTACTCATTCTTCTCATCATCTTTCTCTGCTCCTTTTCCTTTTTTAATTATGTTGATATCCACTTGCCAGGCAGATAACTATGATGTTAGCAAAGATTAGACAATTCGGATCGTGAGCACTTCGAGGCTTCGCCTCTCAGTCGCGGGCAGCCCGCGAATATTTTTCCAGGAACGCTCTCTTTTGTGCGAGCACAACGAGCGCCTTCCTATGCTTCACATTTCGCAATGGGATCGTGAGCACTTCGAGGCTTCGCCTCTCAGTCGCGGGCAGCCCGCGAATATTTTTCCAGGAACGCTCTCTTTTGTGCGAGCACAACGAGCGCCTTCCTGGAAAAATGCTCACGATCCTTGCCAACACGAAAAAAACCGCCTCAAGCTCTTGCTTGAGACGGTAATAATAGGTATTATTATCGCGGTACCACTCAAATTGACACGTACTGTCCTCTTTCTCATGTACTAACATACACTCCTGATTGATAACGGGTTCGGTTCCCGACGTACCATACTCTCCTACTGATTTCAGGCCGCCCTCGAAAGTCCATTCAATCATCAACTTCATATGGCAATCGCACCTCCTGCCACTCTCTGGGATGTCGTTGGATAACCTACTCCTCTTTCTCAACGGTTTAAAAAGTTATTTTTTATTAATTTATTACAGAAATATAAATTTGTCAATACTTTTTACATCTTTTCAAAACATTTTTATTTTTCTGTCTAAAGCAATTTCAAAAGGAACTTCTCTACCTTCCGTCCTTATAATTAAAATCTGACAAAGAGATATCCTTCTGCTTCTTCACGGTTTCTACGGATCGTTCCAGGTTCTCCTGCATCTGACTCGCGTAGTTTTTTAATTCTTTTTTGTAAATCTCTTTTCCAGAAAAAATAGAAGAGGCAATGTCACCAAAATCCGGAACAACCGGCTGGATCATACTGTAAACCAGTTCGATATTGCCGTTTTCTGCCACCGGATTCGGAACAGCAATGCTCTGTTCCATCGCATATTGATAATAACGTCTCATATGTTCATTCTCAATATCTTTTTCTCCGAGATCCCCTCGCACAGACACAAATCCTCCCTGCGCCATCAATTTTTTCTGATATTCATAAGAATAGAGATATTTTAAATATTCTGCCGCAACATCCGGGTGTTTACTGTTCGCTGAAATTCCCATCCATCCCTTTGTAAACGGACGCAGTAGTTTCCCATCCGGAAGTTTTTCATTCACCGGAACTTTCATCACTCCGAAATCCAAATCCGGATTATCCTTCTCCAAACTGGAATGCACCATGCTCCCTGCACAAGAAATGCTGCCTTGCCTTCTCCAAACAGCTTTCTTTGCCTCCGGCGCTGTCAACGATGCTGTATCCGGATGAAAACATCCTTTTTCATACAACTCTTGATAGAGGTCAAACGCTTGAACCACTTCAGGATCTGCAAATGTTGTCTGCTCTTCCTGTAAAAATACTTGTCCTGCCGGTCCTAATTTTGCTCCTCCTACTTCTGAAAATGCACGAAGCTCAATATCCATACGGTTTTTCTGTGCACCGCTTGCAACCATGCCGTAATACTTGCCATCTCCATTTTCCGTAACCTGCTCGCAGACTTGTCGAAACTCCTCCCAGGTTACTTTCTCCGGATCAATCTCTGCCCCCACTTCTTCCAAGAGAGCCCGGTTATAAAATAAAAGTGCACTCGGAATGTCTACCGCTTCTGGAAGAAGATAGACATCTTCCCCTTTCATTGTAACATTTTCACATAGAAATTCCGGCTGGATCTGCGCAAAGAAATCTTCTTCCAAATATAGATTCATCGGAAGAAACCATCCCTCACTGACTGCCGTGGAAAACGTAACCGTAGACGGTAATGGAAATAAGTCCGGAGCATCTCCTGCCCGAATTCCGGACAGCATCGTTTCATTAAACTGCGCCTGTGTCAGCGTCGTATAATTTACAGTGACATTTGGATGATCCTTCATAAACTGCTCATTCAATTTTTCTCTGGCATCTTTCGTACTGTCACTCCAGTCGACGATATTCAATACGACTTTTTCATCTTCCGGTGTCTTAATTTTTTCAAACTCTGCTTTCTGACTGCTGCTCCCCGCTTCCGGGCTTACAACTTTTACTCCTCCACAGCCAGTCATACCTATCAATGCTCCTGCCAACAGCACTGCAATTCTTCTTCTCATATGGCATCCCTTTCTTTCCGCTATTCTTTGACTGCCCCTGAAATTCCCTGGATAAAATATTTTTGGAATGTTACAAACAACAATAGCATCGGAAGAATGGTAATACAAGCTCCCGCTGCAATACTTCCCCACTCCACAATATTTTCTCCCTGGAAAGAATACAGACCGACAGAAAGTGTACGGATTTTCGGCTGATTCACAGACAAAATAAGTGGATACAGGAAAGAGTTCCATGTCCAGATTGATTGCGTGATCACTACGGTTCCGATCACCGGTCCCGCAAGCGGAAACATGATTCGGAAAAACACATCAAATTCACTCGCCCCTTCCAGCACTGCAGATTCTTCCAGCGCTTTTGGGATCGACTGAAAGAATTTTGAAAACAACAAAATAAAAATTACATGTCCACCACCGACTTCTGCCAAAATCAGCCCAATCAAAGAACTCTCGCAATGGAGCATCCGCAAAATCTGATACACCGGGATTGTAAAAAAGATTGTCGGGATTCCCATAGAAATCATCATCACCGTATAAATAATCTTTTTTGCCCGGAACTCAAAACAGCCCATAATATATCCCGCAAGCGCTGTAACTGCAAGAATCACAACAACCGAAACAACCGTCACAATCACAGTGTTCAGAAAATATCGGGAAAATTCCGCCTGCTCCCATGCATTTTGAAAATTTTGAAAGGTAGCACGATTGTCTGCAAACAACTCCAAAAAGGAATTCGTATTTTTACTGCTGAATGCGATCAACAACATCAGCACGAATGGTGCAAGCCAGATTGCTGTGCTTACAAATAATAAAATTTTCTTTAACATGCCTCTTTTCCTTCTTTCCACTTCTTTTGAAAGAATCGTATCAATCCACTGCACAAAATCAAAAATACAAGACACATCACGACTGCCGCACTTGCATAACTAAGTCTCGGCGCTCCAAACGAACTGGAAAATGCTGTCCTGTAAATATAAGTCGATATCATATCTGTCGAAAAATAAGGGCCTCCACTCGTCAATGTCTGTATGATATCAAACATTTTCAAGGCATTTAAAAATGCCACGGAAGTAACCGTAAAGATGACCGGCTTCATTGTCGGGATCAAAATGTAGCGGACAAACGCCGGTTCACTGGCTCCATCTACCTTAGATGCTTCAATTACTGCCGGAGATACCATCTGAAATCCTGCCATCCAGTAAATAAATAATGTCCCTGTCTCTTTCCATACAGATACAAGGATAATCATTAAAAATGCCCACTTAGGTTCTGTCAGCCATTCAATCTTCTCAAGACCAACACCGTTGATGACCGTATTGACAAATCCATCATAGCTGAAAATACTTTTCATCAGAATACCAATCGTAGCAGAAGTTGCTACGATTGGCATGATAAATACTAGGCGGACCATTTTTTTCTTTTTAAATGTATTATACTCTACAAGATAAGCAAGGAAGAACGATACTGTTACCTGAAAAAAAGTTCCTGCCACTGCATACAATACACTGTTTTTCACTGCGTTCCAAAACAAACCATCTCCCAGGACTTCTACATAATTGTCCAGCCCTACAAAATTTGCCGTTTTTGTAATTCCATTCCAATTCAACATGGAATAAAACAGATTTAGGAGCAATGGATATAACTGAAATACTGCATACAGAAAAAGTAGTGGCAGCAAAAATGTTACAATGATTTTTTTATGGTCTCTTTTCATATTCGCTCACCTTATCACAAAAGGACTTTTATCCTTTTACAACTTGAATCCTGCATAATTCTTGGCTACCTCGATGACACGGTACACATCCAGGTTTTGTTGGAATGCCATTTCATTTCTGCGAATGAAGTCAAGTACATCTCTCCACATACGCTGTGCTTCTGTATGTTTTCCTGCACTGATCAAACGGAGTGCCTCTGCCATCTTCATCGCATATTCTCTGTGGTATCCTAACTGTTTCCACTCCTGCTTTTGAAGACCATCTCTTTTGGCTGTATTTGCCTCGATCACCGGAAGCATCTCCTCTGCGAGATTTACACACACTTCATATCTTGCTGACAAAACTGGATTTAATCTCTCACCGATTGCGTTGAAATAATCGCAGGAAGAATATGCAGAAAGATTTTCCAGATAAGTGATCACTTCTTTCCAATTTTCTCCGTACATGCTGCTGAAGTATTCTTCCTTGAGCTCTTCGTAATCGCGTGTATTGTTCCAGAGCATCTGTCCCATAACATAGTTCGGGAAGTTATGCGGAAATCCTGCCCGAAGTTCCTGACAGCTGATATATCCGTTTAACTGCAAGTTTTTCAGGAAATGAATATCGCGGTAGATCACATGACTGATCTTCATGTAACCAAGGTCTCCATAATGTGCTCTTCCAAGCGGATAATCATATACAAAGCTGTCTCCGTCAAACATCTTCTTCCATGCAAAAAGATAAGAAAGATTCTCTTCCAGTGAATTCGGAAGCACAATCTGATTTCTTACATATGCCTTCGGTTCCGGAACATCTGTTTCGTAATTGACATCTTCATAACTCATTTCAAATGTACGCGTGATCGGCGCAAACATCATTGTAAATCGCTCTGGATTTTTGAGTTTTTCTTTCTCTGGCGCAAACAACAGTTCATGGTACAACAAGAAACAAATCTTTGTATCCAGACCTTCTTTCGTCAGCGCTTCATCCAGCTGATTTAAAATGCGGACATACTGATCTGATGGAAGATCCTTTTGACAGTGCTCACATTCACAGATATTATTTCTCGCATCGGAAAGCCATACATGCAGATAATCTACATCTCTTCTTTCTTTTGCATAATTGACGATCAGTTCTACCATCTTGTTTCCGACTTTCCGGATTTGCAAAGTCAAGACTTGTCAAGATCGGCGCTGTATCAAACAGCTCTCTTTTTCCATTTAATTCTGCCACAAGATGTTTTTTCTCTTCCGGAAGGGTAAGACCTGATTCCCATCCATACTTTGAAGAATATCCGAGCACTTCCCCAGTCCATCCATGACCTACACGATGATGCACAATTCCTCTGACCTTCATCTCCTGATCGATCCGATCGCTCATCTCCTGAGCAATTTCTGTATTGAACGGTTCTTTTTCTGCATATGGATTAAATTCATGTTCATACCATCTCTTAAAGAATGAGTATGGATTTTCAAACTGGATAAAGAACGTATTCATTCCAATCTTCGGAAGCCAGTCGATAAAATCTCTCAGATTCTCATAAGAATCTGCTCCTTCAATGCAGACTCCTCTGTGTCGGAAACTTGCTGTCTCCTCAATAGAGATTTCCTTTTCTGCCCAGTCGTTTTCGGAAAGAACTTGGAAGAATTCATTCTTTCTGCCCGGACGAAGATATCTCACGCCAAATTCATGGAAAAGACGATACACGGCAATCAGTACTCCCACTTGAGAATCTGCCTGAATCTTCCCCTTTCCTCCGTGGAGTTCGATACAGATATGATCCATATCTGTATCTTCTTTTTCCACGATCACTTTCAGATCTGCATCTTGCTCGGATGCTTTTTCTGCCTGCATTTGTAATACTGCCTCAAAATAATGCTGCATCTCTGCATGCAGAAATTCCTGCTCTTCTGTCTGATACCAAATTTTTATACTCATTAGTTTGCACCTTCTTTTTCTTTCAATAAGTTTCTCTTATCTGCCGCTTTGAAGAACGGGTAATAGATAACAAAGGACACAATCACAAGCACGATCTGTAATACCGCACCTCTCCAGCTTCCTGTCGCTAAAAATCCTCCGATGATCGGTGGTGTTGTCCAAGGAAGTGTTACACCTGTTGTATAAGGAACAAGGTTTGTCAGCATCGCTACATATGTAATTACTGCATTGACAACTGGTGTCAGTACAAACGGAATCAACATGATTGGGTTTAATACTGTTGGGAAGGTAAATAAAATTGCTGTGTTAATATTAAATAATGCTGGAATACCAGATACTTTTCCAAGTGTTTTGTATTCTTTGCTCTTGCTAAAAAACATCAGGCAAAGTGCCAGACCGATTGTCGCACCGCCCCCTCCAATATACACAAACAGATCCATAAACGGCGCTGTTACGATATTTGGAAGAACTTCTCCTGCTGCCTGAGCGATACGGTTTGCATCTGCATACTGGATCCAAAGAGGATTCATAACTGCTCCGACTACCTGTCCACCATTGACACCACAGAACCAGAACAGAGAATTTAATAATACTGCAACGAATGTTCCCGGCAATGTACTTGCAATCAATCCTAATGGTTTTCCTACTACAATAGAAAGAATTGCATTTAAACTTCCAAGTCCTGTCGCTTCAATTACTTTTAATACAACTGCAAAAAATTGTTAAAATTACGATTCCCGGAATCAATGCAGAAAATGATTTACTTACTACATCCGGAACACCTGCCGGCATTTTAATTGCAATATTCTTTTGGATAAACCAGCGATAAATTTCCGCTGAGATCATAGCTACAACAATTGCTGCAAAAATTCCTTTCCACCTAACATTCCATAAGGAATTCCAACTGCTCCATCTTCTGCTGCCAGTGGCGGTGTCATCAGAAGAAATGCTCCCAACGAAATTACACCTGCTGACGGACCGTCAGTTCCATACGATTCTGACAGACGATACGCGATTCCAAATGCTGTTACAAGCGCCATCAAGCCGAATGAGTTATTTGCCATTGTGTTTAAAAGAACATCCAGATTCCAATGAGAATGCAGCCATGCAGTCCATGCCTGTATCGGGAAATCTTTATCAAACAAAGAATGATCCAATAATACCAATGGCATTGCCATCATAATTCCCTCTCTCAGAGCTTTTTAAAATGTCTCTGTTTTCCAATCCGCTCTCCGAGCGGAGCGAGTTTTCCCTCTAAAATGCTAAAATCCGATTCATAGCAACCTCCGTTTTTTAATTTCATTTTTT
>ENA-OQAB01000416-OQAB01000416.1-human-gut-metagenome-genome-assembly--contig:-NODE-416-length-24118-cov-3.450919_pt1 | contig 24118 bp, 29 predicted proteins | sample MGYA00242490_ERZ504517 | MGnify/ENA primary metagenome ERZ504517 (study PRJEB26092, sample SAMD00036298) | human gut metagenome | host: Homo sapiens | study: EMG produced TPA metagenomics assembly of...
CGTACCCGGCAAGATGAAGGTGACCAGAAAAACTACTCTTAAAGACGGCCTGTTCCAAACTCATATCATCAGCAAGACAGTGCTGGAAGAGCCTAGACGTGAGCTGGTAGAGCGCGGCATGGCCCGTTCTATCGAAACTTCGCGCGGGCGGATGCGTTATAATAAAGTTATGACCATGGAAATCACCGCCTATACCTTGGGTGAAGGCAGCGGTACCGGACGAACTTCGATAGGACTGGTGCCTTACGAAGGTATTGTGGCCGTTGACCCGCGGGTTATCCCGTATTATACTAAACTGTATATCCCCGGTTATGGCATTGCCATGGCCGGCGATACCGGCGGCGCTATACGCGGCAATCGGCTGGACGTGTTTATGCACGACTGGCACAGAGCCATTCAATGGGGACGCCGTACCTTAGACGTATATATCTTAGAGTAACGGAGGCGCGGACTTGCTGAAAGAAGTTCTCGTAGTAGAAGGAAAAATGGATACAGTGGCTATCAAACGCGCCCTGGAAGCCGATACCATCGAAACAGGCGGTTTTACCTTAGCGCCATATACCCTGCGGCAGATCGAAGCCGCATATAAAAAGCGGGGCATCATTATCCTAACTGACCCGGACGGTGCCGGCGAACGTATCCGCCGCTTTCTGACGCAGCGCTTTCCCGAAGCGGGGCAGGCCTTTGTACCTAAAGCGGACGCTACGGCGCACAATGATGTGGGCATCGAGCAGGCTCAGCCTGAGGCGATCCTGGCAGCGCTGAGTAAGGTGCGCCACCATGAATATAAGCCTGACAGCGAATTTACCAGCCAAGACCTGTGGCAGAACGATCTGGCCGGAACAGACAGTGCGGCGTATCGCCGTGATAAAATGGGCGCTTTGCTGGGCATCGGCTACGGCAACGCCAAAAGGTTTTTAGAGCGGCTCAACAGCTATGGGGTTACCCGCAGCGAATTTGACGAGGCGCTTGCGCAGTTAGGAGAACAGCATGGATAAACCGATCATTGCCAGACGCGAAGTCACCAATCATATATTGCACACCTTTAAATTAAAAGCGGATAAAAGACTGGGACAGAACTTCCTGATCGACGAAGAAGTCGTACGCAGGATCGTTGCTGCTGCAGAACTGTCTGAGGACGACACGGTTTTAGAGGTCGGCCCCGGTATAGGCACTTTGACGCAGGGACTGGCGCAGAGCGGCGCCAGGGTCGTAGCAGTCGAGCTGGATAAAAGACTGCTGCCGGTGTTGGCAAAAACACTGGAAGGCTACGATAATGTGCGTATAGAAAACGGCGATATCCTGGAAGTCGATATCAAAAATATTGTTGGCGCGCCGACCTTTAAGGTGGCGGCTAACCTGCCTTATTATATTACCACGCCGATCATTTTCAATCTGCTGGAACAGCGCCTGCCTATGGAACGGCTGGTTGCCATGGTGCAGAAGGAAGTAGCCGAGCGGATGGTCGCGAAGCCCGGCGGCAAAGATTACGGCGCTTTGTCAGTTTCGATCCAATATTATACCGAGCCGGAGATAGCCTTTATCGTACCGCCGGAATCCTTTATCCCGGCGCCCAATGTCGACAGTGCCGTCATTGTCTGCAAACGCCGCACCGTGCCTCCGGTCGAGGTCTGCGATGAAAAACTGTTCTTCAAAGTCGTAAAGGCGGCTTTTTCCGTACGCCGTAAAATGCTCAGTAACGCTCTCAAAAATATGGGCATCAGCAGCGTACAGGCTGCGGCATGGTTGGAACGTGCCGGTATCGACCCCAAGCGCCGGGGCGAAACGCTGTCGCTGGCAGATTTTGCCAGCCTGACCAACTGCTTTAAAGAAGTGCTTGCAGAAACAGAGAAGTAAAAATAATCAAAGGAAAAATGCCTATGAAAAAGATCGCTGTTTTAAGATGTCTGCGTACCAGTAATAACTGTACCGGCAGCGGCTGTCTTAAAGCATTCAATAATAAAACCAACGCTTTTGCCGTTTATGAGGCAGAGGAAACAGAACTGGCCGCTTTTTTGAACTGCAGCGGCTGCGGTGATGTACAGATGCCCAATAACGAGGAAGGTCTGCGCAAAAAGCTGGACCGCCTTGTTACTATCGGCGTTGAAGCCGTGCATTTGAGCGGCTGTACCAAAAAGAAGGACGCACAGGGAGAAAAACATGAATGCCCGGTGATCACCAAAACTGCCGAATACCTGGAGCAGCAGGGTATTACTGTTGTCAGAGGCACACATCACTAAAAATAAAAAGCTAAAAAGCATCGACAAATTTTGTCGATGCTTTTTATTTTTATCTATGAAATTACGGCGATTAGTTGAGCCGGTCAGCCGTCCTGCTTCAGCAGCAGCCGCAGCTTATCCAGCCCTTTGAGCCGGTGCTTGGTGACGTTGCGTACACTGCAGCCCAGCAGGCGGGCTGCTTCTTTGGGTTTCTGCTCGCGCAAAAACAACAGCTCGATAACCTGCTGCTGTTCGGCAGTCAGCCGTTTTAAAGCCTGCCGTACTTCCAGTGACAGCAGCAGTTGGGCAATATCGTCCGGCAGCCCCTGCTGTAACCCGGCCTCATCTAGAAGGGCGGTGCCTTCCTCGCTGTCAGTATTGACGGCGATCTCGTTTTCCCAGATCCGGCCCTGCTTCTGCATGGCGTCGAACAAAGCGAAATGTACTCTGCAGCGCGCGTAACCGGGCCAGTTTACATAATCAGTACCGCTGTATTTGAGTACCAGCTCGATAAAAGCCAGCACAGCGATGCCTTCCGCATCTTTCCCCAGTGAATTATAAAACATCTCGCGCCGTGCTTCGCTGCTGAGCAGGGGCTTAAAATCACTGCACAGCTTCAGTAAAGCACCGTTGTCGCCTGCCTGCGCCGCAGTTATCAAAAGCTGCAGTGCCTGGGCAGCCGCGCTGCTTGTATTAGTATTTGTCAAAATAGCTATTTATATCAGTTCTTCCCATAATTTTATGACGGCGGGCCGTACTGTAAAGCGTTATGCATAACAGGGCTCAGTATGCGCCTTTGTATTTGTTTTGTAAACAACCTTTGGGGTAGGCTATAAGAAATACAACCCATAGGGTTATTTTGCTTTGCTGCTTTTGCGGTTAAAATTTTTCACAGTCAAAACTTTTAGCTGAGGTGCAAAATGAGCAAGCATACTTATAATAACATCGGCCGCAAATTATACCAGCTGCGGCTGGAGCTGGGGCTGACCCAAAACGACGTGGCCGAACGCTGTAATATGTCGGTCAATTATTACGGCCGTATCGAACGGGAGGAATGCAACTGCAGCGTTAATCTGCTGGATAAGATATTGCAGGTGCTGGGAAAGGAAATAGATTTTAAGTAAAGTCTTGTAGGAAGAAACTGCTGTTAGATTAAAAGATAAAAAATAATCGCTCTCAGCGAAAGTTGAGAGCGATTATTTTTTGCCGGGCTCTATGGGAATAGAGTCCGGCTTTTGCATGTCAGCAGAGGCGGTGCTGGCAAGTGAGATTGTAAATATTGCCGCACAGGTACGATGAAAATATAAGTACGAGCAAAAAGCATACTTAAATATAAAAGAAAACGTGCTTATGTCTTGCGGGGGGGTACAATCGTGGTACAATAATTATAAAATATTAGGGAAGTTTTTTATGTATTGGAAATATACAAAAATGAGTAAGAAAATATTGAATAATTAAGACATAACTATAACAGATAAGCATAAATTCTGGTAAAATTATGGCTTTGCACTTTTTGTGACAAATAGTTGCTGGCAAGCAGAAGTGTAACAATAATAACGAAGAAACGAAGAAAATATAAGTAAGAGCAAAAAAGAGACGAAAATATAAAAAACAGCCTTCTTATGTCTTGTGGGGGGTACAACTGTGATATAATCTAAAATTGATAAAAGGAATATATTAGTTATTTTATCTAAATATCAAGGCTTGAATTATAGTTATCACAAAAGTAGTTATCAGAGTAAAAATGGATAAGGTGATCATTTGCTGGATACACATACACATATCTTATGGAATATAGACGACGGTTCTAAGAATCAGTGCATGTCGTTACAAATGCTGGAGATTGCGGCCAGAAGCGGGACTAAAGCTATCTTTGCGACCCCGCACGTCATCGAAAGAGCGAACAAGCCTTCCTGGGAAGAAATAAAGGAAAAAACACAGCAGCTGCGGCAGCTGTGTGCAGAAGCACAGATAGATATTATGCTTTATCCCGGAGCAGAAGTGCAGATGAACTGGGAGCTTTTGCCGGAGCTGGGAGCGACTGGCGCGTACTGTTTAAACGGCGGTAGATATCTGCTGGTCGAACTGCCGGCGGCAGAAATCCCTGCCTATGCCGATGAATTCTGGTATGAGCTGGAGCTGAAGGGGATAATGCCGATCCTTGCCCATCCGGAGAGGTATCAGCAGCTGCGCGAAAACCCTGACCTGCTGCTACTGTGGCGGCGGCGTGGCATGCTTATGCAGTGCAACAGCGGCAGCTTTACCGGCATGTTCGGCAGCAGCGTCTGCGAGAATGCCAAGGTCTTGCTGGCAAATGGTCTGGTCGATCTGTTAGGGTCGGACGGGCACCGCAGCGAAGGACGCAATACGGATATGTCACGGGCAGCGGCGGTCATCAGGCAGCTGGCCGGAGAAGAAGTACTGCGGCAGATGACAGAAACGAACCCGCAGGCGATCTTAAAAAATCAGGAAATAGAGCTCAAGCAGCCCAAAGTATTTTTAGAAGACAAACCAAAGAGCTTCTGGCAGAAACTATTTGGCAAATAATAAATTAAAGATTGAAGTAAAGAGAAAAAGGAGAATCCCGATGAAGAAAACAATTCTGGCGTTGACCCTGGCGCTGAGCCTGCAGGGACTGGCAGCAGCGTCAGCAGCAGACAACGACTATATTATGTGTCCCGGCGACCAGCTGCAGGTAGTAGTTTATAGACATACAGATATAAGTAGTCCACTAAACAGTACCCCCTATATAGTGCGTCCTGATGGAAAAGTAACCTTTCCCCTGATCGGCGATATAGATGTGACAGGAAAAACAGTAACAGAATTTACGCGGCAACTGGAAGCGAGCCTGGCCGAATACCTTGTCAGGCCGCAGGTCAGCGTCAATATCTTAAAGCTGGGAACGACGCGTGTTTATGTGCTAGGGGAAGTAAAAAAACCGGGACTGTACGAGCTGGAAAAAAGCCACCGCGTATTAGATGCCCTGGGCAAAGCGGAAGGCTTTACAGAAAAAGCTGCCAAAAAGAAAATCTTTCTGATCAGAAAAGGTGCAGAAGAACCTGTACTGGTCAATATAAATAATTTTCTTAAAAAATCCGACCAGAGCCAAAACTACGTTTTAAACGAAGGTGACTGCCTGTATCTGACCAGCAACGGCAAAATTAATATTGTACGTGATATTATGCCATTTGTTAATGGCGCATATATGATATCTGAAATAAAAAAAGATAACTGATCTGAGGAGAGATAAAGTGGAAGACGAAATCACCATTGACCTGCGCGAACTTGTGCATATAGTGCAGAAAAACGCAAGGTTCATCGCTAAAGTTACGGGCGGCTGTATAGCTGTAGCCGGGCTGTATTTGCTTATAGCTTCACCGGTCTACGAATCAGATTCGCTGCTGCGCATCAAGCAGCCCAAAGGGATAGGCTCATCGCTTTTAGAAAGTATACCGATGGGCAATAGTATGGCCAATAAGCAGTTAATGAGTACCTATGCGGAAATCTTAAAAAGCCGCAGCGTCATCGTCCCGGTCATCGAACAGACGGAAGAAGCAGACAGTGACGGCAAATATATGCGTTATGAAGATTATATCAAAAACAGGATAGTTACCAATCCTTTTAAAGATACCGAGATCTTAAAAGTTACAGTCAACGCTAATACGCCGGAAGGAGCCCAGAAAGCCAACGACCTGATCGTTAACAGCTTTTTGCAGCGGCTGACCGGTTTGGTACGGGAAGAACAGAAAACTACCCGCGCCTTTGTCGAAGAGCGAGTCGTATCCTCTAAAGCCGAGCTTGAAGCAGCCGAAAGTGCGCTGACCGAATATAAAAAAGCCAGCAAGATCCTGTCGCCAACGAATGAAATGAAGCTGGTGGCCGATAAAATGGGCATCGTTGACAAACTGAAAGCGGAAAACAAGGTGGCGCTGGCCACAGCGCAGGCACGGCTGTCAGCAACAGACCAGCAGCTGGGTGGCGAAGCCAAAGCGACAGCGGATAACGCAGTTATCAAGCAGTATAATGCAAAATTAGCCGAACTGGAGACCCAGAGGATAGATTATCTGGACAAATATACAGCCAAACATCCTAAAGTCATCGAAACAGAAGACGCTATCGCCAATTTAAAAAGCAAGCTGCAGCAGGAAATAGCCAAAGTAGCCTCACTGCAGGCGCCGTCAGATAACCCAGTGCACCAGCAGCTGCTGACCAGTAAATTCGGCAGCGAAGCGGCGATCAGCGTAGCCGAAAGCAACCTTGCCGAGCTGGAGCGTCTGGATAAAAGAAATCAGGAAGACGTGGAACGGCTTTCCGAGAAAGAACAGAAATACCTGAGCCTGATGCGTGACGTCAGCGTTGCCGATGAAATTTACATCATGCTGGCCAAACGCCTGGAAGAAGCCAAGGTAGCCGAAGTAGCGGTATCCACCGAGGTACAGGTAGTAGATACGGCCACACTGCCGGAAGACCCGGTAAAACCGAAAAAGCTTTTGACCCTGCTTTTGGCAGCCTTTTTGGGAATCTTCGGCGGCAGCGGCTTTGTTATTGCCAAAGAACTGATGAACAGAACCATAAAGACAACGGACGATGTAGCAAACTATCTGGACCTGCCTGTTCTGGGCTCGGTGCCGGATTATGAATCATTGAAGAAAAACAAAGAAAGAAAACAGCAGGAAAGCTTTGCTGACAAAGTGCGGAGGTACTTATGGAAACGATAACACTGATTGCCGACCGTGATGCCAAATCACCGGTAGCGGAAGCATATAGAACGATCAGGACCAACATCCAGTTCTCCAACGTTGGTCAGGAGCTGAAAACGATCATCGTTACCAGCGCTACGGCAAACGAAGGTAAAAGTACAACGATCAGCAATCTGGCGGTGGTAATGGCACAGGCCGGGCACAAAGTGCTTTTAATGGACTGTGATATGCGCAACCCGACACAGCATAAGCTTTTTAAGCTGACTAATAAAGGTCTGAGCAACTGCATTTCGGCGAGTGAAGAGGTGCGGGAAGTCATTCAAAAAACAGGGATAGAGAATCTGGAGCTTTTAGCCAGCGGGCCGGTAGCGCCCAACCCATCCGAGCTTTTGGGAAGCAAACGGATGGAACAGTTACTGGAACAGCTAAAGCTGGATTATGACTATATACTTATCGATACGCCGCCAATCATGCCGGTAACGGATGCGGCAGTACTGTCTGGTAAGGTAGACGGGCTGGTCATGTTGGTCAGCTCCGGCGAAGTTACACCAGCAGCAGCTAAAGAAGCTAAACAGAGGCTGCTGCAGGCAGGAGCACATATTCTGGGAGTTATCCTTAACAAGGTAGAACTGGCCCATACGCACGGCTATGGTTACTACTATTACTATGGCTCCGATAGTACATCCGGGGGGGACGTTCGTCACCAGAAGTGAGATGGAAGCTGCGCAGGTATTGAAAAGATATCAGTAGTATTGTTAAGAATTCGAAAGACAGTTGTTTTAGAGGGATGATAGGATTGGGACATTTATTATTGCCGTTATTTTTAGCGGCGCTAGACATTATCAGTACGGCAGCGGCTTTACTGCTTTCAGCGTATTTGCGGTTTGATGTAATTGTGCCGGAAAAATATTTAGATCTGCTGGTCATGCAGCTGCCGTCATTTATTATACTGACGCTGATGTTTGCCCTGATGTTTAAGCTTTATGACCGCATCTGGCGTTATGCCGGATCCAGTGAACTGCTGGCAGTTACAGGAACTGCTGTCTGCGCAGCATTCAGCTGGTATGCGTATTCACTGCTTTTAGACAGTCTGCTGCCGCGTAGTATGTATATCATCTCCGGAGTATTGCTGCTGTTATTTTTAGGCAGTTCGCGGCTGGCGCTAAGAGTCTATAATTATCTGTCGTGCAAGCCAGGGTTCAGTGCGAGATTTTCTAAAAACAGATGCTTTAAAAAAGTACTTATTATTGGTGCAGGTGATGCGGGAGCAGTGATAGCCCGTGAAATAGAACGTTACCATAGCGACGGCAGAAATGTCGTCGGTTTTATAGACGACGACGAGAAAAAAATCGGTAAGCGGATGTTTGGCGTCAAAGTAGTGGGGAACAGGTTGGCAATTAAGGAAAATGTAGTCAGGCTGGGCGTAGAAGAGATTATTGTTGCGATGCCGTCTGTCAAAGGAGAAGCCTTAAAGCAGATCCTGGAAATCTGTAAGCGTACAAAATGCAAGCTGAAGATATTGCCGGGCGTATATGAGCTTATCGATGGCACAGTCAGTGTCAGCCAGCTGCGCAATGTTGGGATCGAAGATCTGCTGGGCAGAGAAGCTGTCAAACTCAACACAGCAGCGGTCAGCGCTTATCTTAAAGACAAGATCGTACTTGTAACCGGAGCAGGCGGATCTATAGGAAGCGAGATCTGCCGTCAGATAGCAAAAATGCAGCCGCAGAAAATGCTGCTTTTAGGCAAAGGCGAAAACAGCATCTATGAGATCATACAGGACTTGAACGCAACTTATCCCGAACTGAAAAAAGTACCGATCATCGCCGACGTGCGTGACCGGGAAAGAATAAAAGGGATTATGGACTGCTTTGCACCGCAGGTAGTCTTTCACGCAGCGGCGCATAAGCACGTACCGTTAATGGAGTACCAGCCAATCGAGGCGGTAAAAAATAATGTACTGGGAACAAAAACAGTAGCAGAAGAAGCTGCAGCGCATAACGTAGAGACCTTCGTTATGATTTCTACTGATAAAGCAGTTAATCCGACCAGCGTAATGGGCTGCACGAAACGGGTAGCCGAAATGTTTGTGCAAAGCATGAACGGAACCTGCAAAACCCGCTTTGTCGCCGTACGGTTTGGTAATGTTCTGGGCAGCCGCGGCAGCGTTATCCCGCTCTTTAAAAAGCAGATCGCCAAAGGCGGGCCGGTAACCGTAACGCATCCTGACATGAAACGGTATTTTATGACGATACCCGAAGCCAGTCAGCTTGTGCTGCAGGCCGGAGCAATGGCCAAAGGCGGCGAGGTTTTTGTATTGGATATGGGCGAGCCGGTCAAGATCTGCGATTTGGCAAAAACACTGATTACTTTGTCCGGGCTGACACCGGAGAAAGACATAGAAATAAAATACACAGGGCTGCGACCTGGTGAAAAGCTGTTTGAAGAACTGCTTTCAGCCGAAGACGGCACAGAAGAAACCTGCCACGAAAAGATTTTTACGGCAAAACTCAAAAAAGTCAGCAAAGAAAAAATGGATATGTGGGTACAGAAGCTGTTGGAACAGGCGGATGAAGAAAACGTAGTAGGAATGCTGAAGAAAGTAGTTCCTACATATACACCAAACAGAATCAAGGATTAGAGGGGATTGTAATGAGAAGTGACAATGTTAAGAAGTTTGAGCCGTTCGCAAAGAAAGTATGGTTGAGTTCACCAACTATGCATGGCGAAGAACTGAAATATGTTACCGAGGCTTATGAGACCAACTGGATGTCGACGGTAGGAAAGAATATTGACGAAGTAGAGCGTATAACCTGCGCAAAAGTTGGCTGTAAATATGCTGTAGCACTTTCTGCCGGTACAGCTGCACTGCATATGGCAGTCAAGCTGGCAGGTATAAAACCGGGAAAGAAAGTATTTTGCAGCGATATGACCTTCGATGCAACTGTAAATCCGGTAGTGTACGAAGGTGGAGAGCCGGTTTTTATTGATACGGAATATGATACGTGGAATATGGATCCGGTTGCTCTTTCCAAGGCTTTTGAGCTTTATCCGGAGGTCAGGACAGTTGTTATAGCGCATCTTTATGGCACGCCAGGAAAGATTGAAGAAATCAAAGCTGTCTGCGATAAGTATGGCGCCATTATTATAGAGGATGCTGCCGAATCCCTTGGCGCTTCTTATCAAGGGGAACAGACCGGTACTTTCGGTGATTATAACTGTATCAGCTTTAACGGTAATAAAATCATTACCGGGTCCTCCGGTGGGATGCTGTTGACAGACGATCTGGAAGCTGCAAATAAAGTAAGAAAATGGTCTACCCAGTCCAGAGAGAACGCACCCTGGTATCAGCATGAAGAGCTGGGTTACAACTACCGGATGAGTAATGTTATTGCCGGCGTTGTCAGAGGTCAGTATCCATACTTAGAGGAACATATTGCTCAGAAAAAAGCCATATATGAGAGATATAAGGAAGGTTTTAAAGATTTACCTGTAATGATGAATCCCTTTGATGCAAAGAAATCTGAACCAAACTTCTGGTTATCCTGTCTTCTGTTGGATTCGGAAGCTATGTGCAAACAGGTGCGCAGTGAGCAGGAAGCGTTATATATAAGTGAAAGGGGCAAAAGTTGTCCTACTGAGATTCTGGAAACACTGGCAGCTTATAATGCTGAAGGACGTCCAATCTGGAAGCCTATGCATATGCAGCCTATTTACAGAATGAATGGTTTTGTAAATAGGGAAGGTAGCGGCCGTGCCAAGACTAATGCCTATATCAGCGGCGGAAGTGTTGGAAAAGACGGAATGCCTTTAGACGTAGGTATGGATATTTTCCACAGAGGCTTATGCCTGCCCAGCGATAACAAGATGACGGCAGAAGAGCAGGAGAAGGTTATTGAGATTGTTTGGGGTTGTTTTGAAAAAATAAATAGAAAGTTTTATTATTTAAAATAGTAATAATCACACCAAGTACACTATTAGTTTATTGTATTTGTTTTAGTATATATTAAATTTGGATTATAGATTTTATTAAATAAGAAAAGATTTGAGGTTTATAGAAGTGACGGAATACTGTGATGATAAAAATAAAGAGATTGATTGATTTGTTTGGCAGTAGTATTGGTTTGATTTTGATATCACCCATTTTGATTATATCTATATTAGGAATTGAGATTTTTATGCCAGGACCTGTATTTTTTAAACAAGTACGGGCAGGCTATAAAGGTAAACCATTTAATATCTTAAAGCTAAGAACAATGAAGATAGATACAATTGCAGAAGAAAATCATGATTTTTCGAAAGATGCCGAAAGATTGACTTTCTTCGGCGAAATTTTGAGGAGAACGAAAGTTGATGAGTTGCCACAGCTTTTAAATGTTTTTATGGGTGATATGAGTTTGGTTGGACCAAGGCCAACTGTAATTGAACAGGCTACAAAATATGATACTTTTCAGCGTAAAAGGTTAGATGTTGTACCTGGCATGACAGGTTTAGCACAGGTAAATGGAAACATAACTTTGTCTTGGGAAGATCGTATAAAATATGATGTATTTTATGTTGAAAATTGGTCTTTAATGTTAGATATGAAAATATTATTTAAAACAGTTGCTATCGTGGTATTAGGCGAAAATAAATTTACAAGGAAGTTATCAGAATGAAAACAATTGTTGTTGGAGCTGTTGGTTCAACCAAAGATTTGTTAGAAACTATGATTAAGCTTAACTTTCCCATTAGTATGGTGTTTTCTTTGGATGAAAAATATTCAGAAAATGTTTCGGGATATTTTCCAAATCATAATATAGCTATTAGTAATAATATTCCTTATAAAAAATTTAAGAATATAAATGATAATGAGAATATAGAAATTATAGAAAAAATAGCACCAGATTTGATTTTTGTAGTGGGTTTATCGCAATTAGTAAAACAACCATTACTAAATTGTGCAAAATTGGGGGTTGTTGGATTTCATCCTACACCATTACCAAAATTTCGCGGACGTGCAGCTATTGTTTGGCAAATATTACTTGGTATAACTAAGACTAAATGTACATTATTTTTAATCAATGAAGGAATGGATTCAGGAGATATTTTAGGGCAGGAAGATTATGAAATTTCTTCTGATGATTATGCTGAGGATGTACATAGAAAATGTGGAAAAGCAGCTATTAAATTATTTGAACGCGTATTGAAGGATTTGATGGATGGTAATATGCGAACAATTGAGCAGGATGAAAAACAAGCAACGTACTTGCTAAAAAGAAATCCGGAAGATGGGCTTATTAATTGGGAAAATACTGGGAAAGAAATACACACTTTGATTAGAGCCGTATCAAGACCATATCCAGGTGCATTTTCAAATTATGACGATAATATGAAAGTGATTTTTTGGAGAGCTAACTTAGAAGACAATACTAAGTATATTGGTATACCTGGTCAAATAGCAAATGTTTCGCAATCATATTTTGAAGTTATATGCAAGGATGGTTTGTTGAAAGTATATGACTATACAATCATTGGTGATAAAAATTTAGTTGTCGGGCACAAATTTAGGTAAAGAGGTGTTGTATGAAGGTTTTAGTTTTTGCACCGCATAATGATGATGAGGTACTTGGTGTTGGTGGAACTATTGCTAAATATACTCAGTCAGGAAATCAAGTGATTGTTTGTGAAGTTACATCTGGCTCAAATGAAAATATTGTAAAAAAGATTAAAAAAGAAGCTTTGCAGGCACATAAATTATTAGGTGCAACAGAAACGGTTTTTTTAGATTTACCTGTTGTAAATTTAAAAAATTTAGAAGTCGATAAACTTAATGCCAGTTTTCTTGAAATAGTTCAAAAGGTAAAACCAGATGTAGCTTTTATACCTCATAAGGGTGATATGCATATTGATCATTATGAGGTTGCTATGGCTGCTATGGTTGCGTTAAGACCTGTCAATAATCCACAGTTAAAAGCGATCTATGCTTATGAAACACTTTCAGAAACAGAATGGAGTATACCAAATGCAGAAAATGCTTTTATGCCAAATGTTTGGAATGATATTACAAATACATTTACAAGCAAGGTGGAGGCAATGAAATGTTATCAAACACAGCTTCAAGAATTTCCACATCCAAGGTCGCTACAAGCGATAGATGCACTTGCCAATTTACGTGGTTCTACTATTTGTGTAAATAAAGCAGAAGCTTTTATGTGTTTTACGAAACGTATTGTGAGTAGTTTAGTTAAGCAAATTTGATCAAAATGTTATTGACTGATGTTGGAATAGGTATAATACAAAAAGGTGACAACATAATTATATGTGTCGGGGATTTCTTTGAGAAATAAAATTCTATGATATATACAATATACTGAAAATAGTGTTTATTGTTATAAATAAAAGCGGAATTAATTGTAAAAGTTCTGTTTCTATGGAAAATTTATAGGAGAAGAAAATAAAATAAATAGCTTTTTGGAGACAAATTAGTATGAAAAAGATTGTATTGTATGGTGCTGGTGGCTTAGCTAGAGAAATAGCCAATATGATTGAAATTATCAATGCGATTGAAATAAAGAAGGGGAACATGGGTAAGTATGATTTATTAGGTTTTTAGATGATAATGTCAAGGTTGGAACTAATATTAATGGTTATAAAATATTAGGGAACAGACGAGTGGATTTTTTCGACATAAAGAGGTATTTTGCACTTTGTTCCATAGCCAATGTTAGTGTAAAAAAAGAAAATCCATGATTTTTTAAACGCCAATGGTGTTAAATTTGAATCTTTAATAGCTCCTGATGTTTATGTTCCTCCTTCTACAAAAATAGGTAAAGATTGTGTAATTGTAGGTCATACCTTGTTGTCTGTCAATATGAATATTGAAGATGGTGTCTTTATTAATAGTGGAGTATCCTTAGGACATGATGTATTTATTGATAAATACTCATGCATAATGCCAGGCACTAGTATTAGTGGATATTGCAAAATAGGAAAACAGGTTACAGTTGGGGGGCATACCTTTATTGTACCAGGGAAAAATATAGGAGATAGAGCAATAATTGCTGCTGGCAGTGTTGTGTTTGGCAATGTTAAGTCTGGTACGACCGTGTTGGGCAATCCTGCTAAACGTATGAGAGCTTTGGAAAAATAAATTATAGAAGATTATTTAAAGATGCAGAGGAGAACAAAGTATATAATACTTTAAAGTTACATGAAAATATGAAAATTTTCCATATAATTTCTAATTTAATATCTTCGAATATGTATGTGTTGGAAGAAAATAATCATTTGATTCTTATAGACCCTTGTATTATAGATATAAGACTGGAAAATAAAACTGTAGATTATATATTTCTTACACATGAACATTATGATCATATAAGTGGCGTAAATTACTGGAAAGAAAAGTGTGAGGCTGAAGTTGTTTGCAGTAATATTTGTGCAGAAAATATTGAAAGTTCCAGGAAAAATTTATCACGCTATTTTGATGCTTTTTGTGAACTGCAAACATGGGTAACAGTGGAAGAACCAGTAGTAAATATTGATTATTCATGCCAAGCGGACAGGTCTTTTGAGGATCATTTAACGCTAGAGTGGCAAGGAAATAAAATATGTTTATTTGAATGTCCAGGACATTCATTAGGAAGTATTTGTATTTTAGTAAATAATGAAATTTTGTTTTCAGGGGATTCGCTTTTTAGAGATTATCCGACAACAACAGGGTTACCTGGAGGAAGTAAAAAGAAATGGCAGGAAAAGTCATTGCCGCTTCTAAAATCATTGCCAGAAGATGTTTTTGTTTATCCAGGACACTTTAATGGTTTTTATATAAAAGACTATCAGTTGTGGGAGGAAAGTAATGGCTAATTTTACAGTTAATAATATTTCTGTTGTTGGTATGGCAGTCGTAGTACCTGAAAATAAATTGGAAAGAGACGATTTTGTTAAACAATTTGGCGAAGATGTAACTACTAAGTTTATAAAAAGTACAGGTATAAAATGTATACATAGGGCCGTCCCAAAACAAACAGCCAGTGACTTAGCATATGAAGCTGCTAACAAGTTACTAAATAATATTGATGTTGAGAAAAATAAAATAGGTATGCTGGTTTTGTAACACAATCGCCTGACTATAGGAGACCTGCAACTGCTTGTGTTTTACAAAAAAGATTAGAATTATCTGTAAATTGTGCAGCATTAGATGTAGGGTTGGGTTGTTCCGGATTCATTTATGGGCAACAGGTTTTGACTTCAATGCTACAAAACAGCCAATCTGAATACGGATTACTGCTTTTGGGAGAAACTGCAAGTAAGTTAGTAAATCCTAATGATAAGTCTATAGCAATGATGTATGGCGATGCTGGTGCGGCCATTTTATATAAAAAAAATAACGGGAGCATTATTAAAACTTCGCTTTATACAGATGGCTATAGATTTAAATCTATAATATTACCAGCTGGTGGTTTTAGAGATATGGATGCTTCTCATGAAGAATATTTATGTTCCGACAATATTAGGCGTACTAAATACGATATATATATGGATGGGGTTTCGGTGTTTACATTTTCTACATCGGATGTTCCTAAATCTATCTTAGAATATTTTGAAGAAACAAATACAACTGCTGATAGTTACGATCATATACTATTGCATCAGGCTAATCAGTTTATTATCAAACAGATTAGCAGAAGAATAGGAGCGGCGCAAGAACAGGTTCTTATTTCTTTAGATAGATATGGTAATACCGGTGGAATTTCAATACCATTAACTATTTGTGATGCTTTCGGCGATGATAACGATATGGAAAAAAAGAATGTTTTAGCAGCAGGCTTTGGCATAGGTTTATCTTGGGGAATCACTTCTTTTGAAATAGACCCCAAAAATATTTTGCCTGTATTAGAAACAGATTCATATTATAAAGATGGGATAATAAATCCGTCTGAATATTAAAGGAGGATATAATGTTTAATTTGGTTGATTTAACTGGCAAGAAAATAGTTCTTACCGGAGCATCACAGGGCATTGGCAGGGATACTGCTGTTATGCTAAGCAAATTAGGTGCTAAAATGATGTTGATTGCCCGTAATGAAGCGAAACTACAGGAAACCATATCAATGCTAGAAGGGGAAGGGCATAAATATTATCTACTGGATATTAATGAGTTAGAAAAAAATTGAAGCGTGTGTTAAGAATATCGTTGACGATGTTGGTGCAGTTGATGGGCTGGTATATGCAGCAGGTATAAATAATGATAGACCTTTACAGCTTTTTAAACCAGGGGTTGTAAGTAATGTTTTGAATGTAAATTTGTGTGGATTTATTGAAATCATAAGATGTTTAACGAAAAAGAAAAATTTTAATCCAGGAATGAGGATAGTGGGTATATCTTCTACTTCAGCTATAAAGGGAACAAAAGCACACGTTGCTTATTCAGCATCTAAAGCAGGTATGGATGGGGCGGTTAGGTGTTTGGCTAGAGAATTATCTGAAAAAGGAATTTGTGTTAATACAGTAGCTCCAGGCATGATTCGTACAGATATGTATTATAAGTATTTAGAAGGTAATGGTGGGATAGAAGGTAATTCAAATAGAGGCTTGTTAAGCAGACAGTATCTTGGAATAGGTGAATCTCAAGATGTTGCCGCTGCAATAGCTTTTTTGTTAAGTGAATCGTCAAGATTTATTACTGGAATATGTTTACCAGTTGATGGTGGGTTGACTACTAATTGATAGTTTGGAGGATATAAAATTGGTAATATCTGAATTTAATAATATTAAAATTGCGGCAATGGCTGCTGCGGTATCAAATAATTGGACAGCATTAACAGAAATTTCTGACGAAGATCCAGATGTAATAAAAAAATTCACTAAAAAGACTGGTGTAGAAGGACGTTATAATGCTGGTGTAAAACAGACTACTTCTGATTTCTGCTATGCGGCTGCAAAAAAAATCATTGAAGAAAAGAATATTGATGTGAAGAAAATCGGTATTCTTGTTTTCGTGACTCAAACGGCTGATTATGGTATTCCTGCTACTGCTTGTGTATTGCAGGATAGATTGAGTTTGCCTAAAGATTGTATTGCTTTTGATGTAAACCTTGGTTGTTCAGGCTTTACTTACGGAATGAATATTGTAGCCAGTTTGCTTCAAAACAGTAATACTGAAATGGCACTGTTATTATGTGGTGATACTTCTGCCAAAGAAAAGAAATCCAGTGTAAAAGTTAAAACTACCCATTCGGCAAGTATGCTGTTCGGTGATTCTGGCACGGCAACATTGATTGTTAAGGAAAAGGAAAGTAAACCAATTAAAATGATTTCTAAAACTGACGGTAATGGCTTTAAGGCAATTATTGCGCCTTATGGTCAATGGCGTCACCCAGAAGCGCCAGAAGAAAAGAAGTGTTCATATATGGATGATGTAGCAGTATTTAATTTTACTATATCTGAAGTACCGGATTTGATAAAAGGAACGATGCAATTACAAAACTATACTCCTGATGATTATGATTGTCTGGTTTTGCATCAGGCTAATCTTTTTATCATGAAGCAAGTTGCGAAACGGACAGAGTTTTCAATGGATAAAACCTTAATTTCTTTAGATAAATTTGGTAATACCAGTTCTTCTTCAGTTCCTATTTCTATGGTCAATAAATATGGAAATGATGAAAAGAATAAGGTGATCCATACACTTATGTGTGGGTTCGGTGTAGGTTTATCCTGGAGTACTATCGATTGTTTCGTTAATACTAAAGATATTTTACCTTTGGTACACACTGACGAATATTTTGATGATGGATACATTTCTTACGAAGAGTAAGATGTGATCTATATAAATAAAAGTAAAGGGGTAAGAAAATGACTATTGAAGAAAAGTTAGCATTACTGGAAGAAACTATGGAGATGGATGCAGGTTCGTTGAAAGCAGATATGGATCTTTGTGATGTTGAGGAATATGATTCTATGTCTAAACTTTCTATTATTGTTATGATGGAAGATGAATTTGGTATAAAACTTACTAGTGAAGTAGTAAAAGGTTTTCAGACAGTTCAGGATATTCTTGAGCTTATGAAATAATGATTTCAATAGCTGGTGCAGCAGTTTAATTATTATTGCTGCACCATAATCTTAACTATAGAGGTGAAATATGAATAATTTAAAAAAATATCAGTCGGTGTTTGTTGATATTTTTAATGTACCTTTAGAGGTATTAAATGATAATTTTACTTTTGCAAATACTGAAAATTGGGATTCTATTACTCATATGGGCTTAATTGCGGATCTGGAAACTGTTTTTGATGTAATGTTAGATACAGAAGAAATTTTAAATTTTGGTTCTTATGAAAATGGGAAAAAAATATTGCAATCTAAAGGTGTAGATTTTAATGCTTGATGGTAAATTTTGTTTAATTACTGGTGGAACGAGGGGAATTGGCAAGGCTATTGCTCAATTATTTTCTCAAAATGGAGCTATTGTTTATGTTGTAGGCCGCAATGCAGAAAATGCTTGTTGGATACAAGAGTGGAATAAAATGGCAATAGGTAAAATAATATTTCTTAATTTCGATATTACTGATGAAAAAGCGGCAATAAATGTAATATATCAAATACGGAAAGAATGTAAACATTTAGACGTATTGGTTAATAATGCCGCTGTTGAATATAACGAATGTATAGGGATGATTTCTTATTTGCATATGATGGAAATGTTAGAGATTAATATTGCAGGCACAATTAATATGTTACAGATAATTAGCAGATTAATGTCAAGGCAAGGTACAGGTGGCAATATCATTAATATTGCTTCTGTGGTAGGTATTCAGGGAAACCCGGGGCAACTCGTCTATTCTGCTACTAAAGGAGCTGTAATAGCGATAACAAAAACGGCAGCTAAAGAACTTGCTTCAAAAAATATTCGCGTAAATGCTGTAGCTCCTGGATTAACTCGTACTGAAATGATAAAAATACAGATAAAAAATTTTTGGAAAATAGAATAAATAGAATTGCATTGAAACGTATGGCTGAACCGGAAGAAATTGCACAAGCATGCTTTTTTTTAGCTTCAGATAATGCTGCTTATATAACGGGACAAGTGTTAAGTGTAGATGGATGCACGTCATTATAAAAAATTTGTTTTCTAACGGGGTAATTATATGTTTTTAAATATTGATGCACATAACGAAAATAAAATAGCTCTAACTGATGATACCGGTGAGACAATGTCGTATGGACAATTACAAAATTTTATCTTGAATTTCAAAAATTGTAATGCCAACTCGATCAGTAGTATTCATTTTATGCTCCAATACTATTGGTGCAGTTGCTACTTTTTTAGCTTGTATTGAAAATAAAGTAGTACCTTTGTTATTAGGCAAGGATTTGGATAGAGATTTATTGAGAAATTTAATTGATGTCTATCAACCACAATATTTAATAGTACCAGGAAATATGGAAGTTGAATTTAATAATTATATATTAGTATCGAAAATAAACAATTTTGTTGTCTTATACACTAAATTTCCTCAATATGCCGTAAATGAAGATTTGTCTTTTCTTTTAACAACATCCGGTAGTACTGGTTCACCTAAGCTGGTGCGGCACAGCTATAAAAACGTATATTTCAGTTATAAACAAGTAGCAGAGTTTTTTGGATTTGCAGCAAATGATATTGGTTTGGCTGATTTGCCAATAAATTATACTATGGGTTTATCTGTGATTTGTAGTCATCTTTATGCAGGCAGTGAAGTAGTATTGACGGATTATAATTTGATGAGTAAAGAGTTCTGGAAAATTTTTAATGCTAAAGGAATTACTGATATTACAGGTGTACCGTTTAGTTATGAAGTACTTGATAAATTAGGTTTTTTTAAAAAAGACTATCCTGCTTTAAGAATTCTTGCTGAGGGCGGAGGCAGGATGAATGATGTTTTATTTCGAAAAGTGGCTTCTTATTGTGAACAATATGGTAAAAAATTTTATGCAACATTTGGGACAACAGAAACTACTGCACGATTAGCGTATTTAAATCCCGAATTGGCAATTAGTAAAATATGTAGTATAGGCAGTGCTATACCTGGAGGTCAGTTATCATTATTGGATGCAGAACAATGTAATCCAATAGAGGAAATGATAGCGGAAGGAGAACTAGCGTATAGAGGAGATAATGTTACGATGGGGTACGCTAATTGCAAAGAAGATTTGTATAAAAAGGATGATCGTAAAGGTTATTATATTACAGGGGATATAGCTAAAAGAGATAAGGATGGTTGTTACTATATAATTGGCCGAATTTCCAGATTTTTAAAATTGTATGGTTTACGTATCAGCCTTGATCAATGTGAAAATATTATTCGTGATGAATTTAAGATAGATTGTGCATGCGTAGGTAATGATCAGAAGATGATAATATTTTTGGAAAATCAAGAAATGTTGGAAGAAGTAGTTTCTTATATAAGTAAGAAAACAGGTGTTTATAAAAAATGTTTTGTCAGTAAATATCTTGAACATATACCACGCAATAATAATGGAAAAGTAATGTATAGCCAACTTAAGGGCTAAAGAGGTAACTGTGATTAGAATTAATGGAAATACCATGGGCAGCTTTGCCCAAATTTTACACTACAGTATCAAAGATAAATTAGCCGCATTTGCTTTCATACTATTTTTTTGCAGTGATATTTTAGATGCAGCATTATTTAGAATTGTTCCCAACGTCACCAATAATGTTTGGGAGATATTAAAACCTATTGAGAATATATTACTTGCGGTACCAATTTTCTTATGTACTATTTATAGTGTTAAAATAATAAGTTTAGTGTTTGGAAATATTATCTTGGCATATTTATTTTGTTTGCTATAACATGGATAATATTTCCAGAGTATGACATATGGTTTTTACACGAAGATTTTGGTATTGAAAATAGATTTCTTGTATTGACAAGAGGTGTATACGCATTACTTATTATAAGTCTTTTCTGTGATGGACAAAAGATATTTAACATGCCTTATTATTGCATCTAAATTAAATTTTTATATTTTATTTCTTACAATATTATGCAGCCAGTGTACGGGGTTATTGGGTTGGTGTTTCAGCTAATGGCGATACTGTAGTAATTGGGATATCAATTACTTTTCGGATACAATTATGGCATTTTGCTTGATAGTATTTTTAGCAGCATACATTTATACCAAGAAGAAAAATTATTTGTTTTATATACCTGTAGGTTTATATACTATGTTAATGGCCGGATCAAGAGGAGCGTTATCATGCATTGCAGTTTTTTTGCCAATATGTATGTTAGTTTATTGGCGTGAATTGCGTAAATATGCGACCAAGACAATAATAATTGGGATATTGTTATCAAATGTTTTAATTGTAACAGCATTGATGTGGGATAATATTGCCTTACTATTGAGTGTATATTTAAATTCATTTGACTCTCAATCACGTACTATTGAAATGTTTGTAAATGGAGAAATTACAGAGGCTAATGGCAGAGATATTATTTATGATACTGCTGTAGATCTGATTAAAGAGGGTGGATTATTTGGGCACGGCGTATATGGGGACAGATATGAAATTGGGAAAAGATTTTACTGGGGTTATGCACATAATTTTTTCTTAGAAGTTTTTGTATGTTTTGGTTATTTAGGTGGAAGTATATTTATTGGTTGGTTAATTTATAATGTGGGTAAAATGATAGTAAGCTGTAAAGATATGTGTTGGAAAGCATTGCTTGTAATATTTTTATCTAGTTGTGTAAAGTTACTGTTTTCAGATTCTTTTTGGGTACTATAAACCTTTCTGGGCGTTAATAGGGATATTTGGAATATGGAAATATTTATATATTAAAAAAGTTGAAAAGCAAACGAGTCGAAAATAATGGATGAAAAAAAACGTCTTTTAAAAAATACCGTTATTATCTCAGTTGGAAGTATCACTACAAAAATGTTAAGTTTTTTTCTGATACCGTTTTATACTATATATCTTAACAATACCGAATATGGTTTATACGATTATATATGCACTCTTGGAACTTGTATTGTCCCGATTATGTCTATGCTTATGGATGAATCCATGTTCCGCTTCTTAATTGATTGTAAAAAGTGCCGAAGAGAAAAAAGCAGTCATCACTAATTCTTTATTGATACAAATATTGGGTATGCTACTAATAGTCATATTTGGTTGTGTATCATATTATATATTTAACATCAAGTACAGTTTTTTTATAACATTATATTATTTTGCATGTTCAATGGCATATATAATCAATCCTATATTAAGGGGGCAAGGATTATTTATACTATATACTTTATATAATGCAGCCATTTCTTTATTATTAGTAACTTTAACTATTGTAGTTGTCGTATTTTTTGACATGAAGGTGGATGGTTTATTATTGGCCAATGCGTCAGCTCATATTATTATTTCAATATTAATTGGAACATATATTAAAATTTGGCGTTTTTTTGATTTTCATTTTTATAAATTGGCAAAAATTAGAGAAATGGTATTGTATTCTTTACCTCTTATCCCTAATAGAATAGCACTTGTTATTATGTCAATAGCTGACAGGATCATAATTATTAGTTTTTTAGATTTTGCTGCTGCCGGAATATATGCTGTAGCAAATAAGCTAGCAACAGTTATTGGAGTAATATATGGCTTTTTTGGTATAGCATGGCAAGAGACAGCAGCTCGTGTTGTTAAAACTGAAGATTCTAAAGATTTATACAATAATTTATTTTTTACTACATATTATTTTTTGGCAAGTATTTTGATTTGGATTCTTACAATAATACCATATGTTTTTTACTTTTTTATAGATGTAAAATTTTTCGAAGCTATGAATTATATTCCTTTATTATTTTTGTCTGCATATTTTTACTGTTTGGCAATATTTTTAGGGGGAATTTTAACTGCATATAAAGATACTACAGCAATAGGATACACGACTATATCAGCTGTTATCACAAATATTATATTAGGAATATTTCTAATTGGTGAATTTGAGGTCTACGGGGTAAGTTTTGCACATTGCATTGCTAATTTTATAATGTTTCAACACAGAAAATTTTATGTTAATAAATATATCAAGTTAGATAAGTGTAATATTAGTATTATAAATTTATTGATAGCAATGTTTGTTATAGGTGCTTACTACTGGAAGAATCAATATTTAAATTTTTGTTCATTCTTTTTAGCATCTTTGTATTTAGTTTTTATTTTAAAAGAATTGGGGCTTATGGTAATCATACAGCAGAAAATGTATGGTTTTTGTTCAAGAAAAATACATAAATAAATATATAGGAGAAATAATGATGAGATTTAAACGTTTATGGTGGACTATAAGACTTTGTATGATCGGTGATAGTATGAAACGTGCAGATTATGTACGCACGCGAGATATTTATGGTTTTGTTGGGAAAAATGTGTCCATCATGCCCCGTATAGTGCCATTATATTCTAAATTAATAAAATTAAATGATAATGTGAGAATAGCCAGTAATGTTACTTTCTTAACCCATGACGGAATTAATTATATGCTTAATAATTGTTCTAGAACACAGAAAAAGTTTAAAGAAAGAATTGGGTGTATAGAAATAGGCAAGAATACTTTTATAGGTAGTGGTTCTACAATATTGTATGATGTAAAAATTGGAGAAAATGTCATCGTTGGTGCAAATAGTTTTGTAAACCATGATTTACCTTCAAATGGTATATACGCAGGAGTTCCTGCAAGAAAAATAGGAGATTATACTGATTATGTTAATAAACGGATACAGGAAGAAGAAAAAGGATTAATTGCAACTACAGAACATAATCAGAGTTTAACAGTGGATGAAATAATAACTGCTTGGAAATTATTTTATGACAAACGTAATAGTGAAAAATAACAAAAATAAAATACTTTATAATATAACTTATAGGATGGATGATTAATGAAAAAACATATTTTGTTTAGTATAACGACTATATTACTAACTGGATATTTTGCTGTATCGGCAACAGCGTCGCCGCTGGTAAACAGCAAAATGTGCCGCTGGACAGCAGATATTACAGATATATCGACAAACTGGAAGGAATGGGTTATATCAAAAGACATGCCGACAGGCACCAGACCTTACAGCCGTCTGAATATGGCAAAAATGGATCATGGAAGCACAGCAATAAAAGCACAGACGAAAACCAATGCCAGGCTATCTGAAAAACTTATT
>ENA-OQAB01000418-OQAB01000418.1-human-gut-metagenome-genome-assembly--contig:-NODE-418-length-24053-cov-10.802641_pt1 | contig 24053 bp, 18 predicted proteins | sample MGYA00242490_ERZ504517 | MGnify/ENA primary metagenome ERZ504517 (study PRJEB26092, sample SAMD00036298) | human gut metagenome | host: Homo sapiens | study: EMG produced TPA metagenomics assembly of...
AGCCATTCTTCATCAGTCAACTCATATCGTCTCAACATAGTGAACACCCCTTTTTCTTTATTTTATCATGAAAAAGGGAAATAAAACATGCGTTTTGTGCAATTTTTATTTTTCAGACACGCTCTAGTGTACCGACAAGTTGATTCTTGAAACAATCTTGCAGGATAAATTTTCTTATTTCAAGGCGGAGGAAGGAGGCGTAGCGGTGGCTACGGCGACCGACGACAATGCGGAAATAAGAAATTTAGACGCAAGATTGTTCGAGAAATCAACTTGTCGGTACGCTAGATTGTGGGAGTATATATGTACGGAGTAATTTGTTTTGTATTATTTAAATCATAGCATGAAAAGTAAATTTTTTCCAGAATAGTATTGAGTTTTTGGTACATATTAAAAACATAATATAAAAACATGAAAAGACGGAGAGATTCTGTTGTATGAACCGGCAGAATGCTTTCCGGGAACAGGAGATGAATATGGGAATAAAGGTAAAAAAGATTCTGACAGGTACAGCACTTATTATGTCACTGTGCATATTCACAGCATGTGGAAATGCAAATAAAGCAGCTGATGAGGCAGACACAAACGAAGAAAATATGACGGATAATAATGCTGCAAACGATGATAACATGGAAAATAACGCAGGAGAAAACAATACAAATGGAAATAGCACATCAGGAAACAATGCGGCAGATAAAAATGTAAATAATGGTGGAACCGTCACAGACAATGGAACTGCCGCAGAGGATGAAGCTACAGAAAATGAGACAAAACAGAATAGCAATGCAGCAGATAATGCCAGAATTGATGAAAACAACAACGGTGACGGCACAGTATCCGGCGAACTGGGAAACAGCGTCAAAGACCTGGGCGAAGGGGTAGGTAATGCTGTAGAAGATGTGGGTGATGCTGTTGGCAATGCGGCAGAAGGAAGATAGACATCAGGAATATTTTATGGTATTATCGTGTTAAATTGATAAAATTGAAATAGTGTACTCCCGGAGTTTTATTGTATTTGTTTTTACAGCCAACTATAGCAATCATCGTAAATAATGCATATTGATTCAGTTCATCAGAGCGTGAAATCCTTTACTGGAGTGAACAGTAACTGAAATCCTGCGTCGGCACGCCTGCAGGTATCTTCTTTGTCCTTCACACTCTGCTGAACTGTCTTGATTGCAGTATTTTATGGAATTGCTATAGTATAAAAAGATTCTGAGAGTACATATAACGGATATGGAGGTACGAATTTTATGAAATTTCGCCCATGTATTGATATACATAATGGAAAAGTAAAACAGATTGTAGGCGGGAGCCTTACGGACGTACAGGATCAGGCAAGTGAGAATTTTGTATCTGAACAGGATGCATCTTTTTATGCAGAATTATATAAAAAGGCAGGGATAAAAGGAGGACATGTAATTCTGTTAAATGGTCATGACTCTCCATACTATGAATCAACAAAAGAACAGGCACTTCTTGCATTACATACTTATTCAGGAGGATTACAGATCGGCGGAGGAGTGAACCCGGAAAATGCAGGGGAATATCTTGATGCAGGTGCCAGTCATGTAATCGTTACATCTTATGTATTTAAAGATGGAAGGATTTCCTGGGAAAATCTGAACAAAATGAAAGAGACTGTGGGAAAAGAGAAACTGGTTCTTGACCTGAGCTGTCGCAGAAAAGATGGAAAATACTATATTGTGACAGACCGCTGGCAGAAATTTACAGATGTCACTATGACACTGGATATTATGAAAGAACTGGGAAGTTACTGCGATGAGTTTCTGGTCCATGCAGTAGATGTGGAGGGAAAGGCACGGGGAGTTGAAACAGAACTTGCATCTCTGCTGGGTGAATATAAAGGAAATCCGGTTACTTACGCAGGGGGAGTTGGCTCCAGGAAGGATATTGAGGACCTGCGGAAATATGGAAAAGACAGACTGGATGTCACAGTAGGCAGTGCATTGGATCTTTTTGGCGGAAATATTTCATTCTCAGAACTGATTAAACTTTAACTATAGTAATCTCAGGAATCACTGTGAAAATGTACAGAACAATTACAGAATTTTTGCTATTTCCCCATAATGGCAAATGAACTTTAAAGTTATTTCTGAAGTAAACAGAAAAAATGTGAAATTTTAATAAAATAGTGTTAAAATTTAAAAATGTGTGTTATAATAGGTTCATCAAACAGCAAAGGGGATGGAAGCATGAAGTTTATCATCAGCGGAAAAAATATTACAGTTACAGAAGGTCTTAAGACAGCAGTCCAGGACAAGCTCAGTAAACTGGAAAGGTATTTCACTCCTGACACCGAAGTTGTAGTAACTTTAAGTGTTGAAAAAGAAAGACAGAAAATTGAAGTGACAATCCCTGTAAAAGGAAATATCATTCGTTCCGAACAGGTAAGCAATGACATGTATGTATCAATCGATTTGGTAGAGGAAGTCATTGAACGTCAGCTTCGCAAGTACAAAAATAAAATCGTAGACAAACAGCAGGCAGCAGCCAACTTCCAGAAAGCATATCTGGACAAGGACTACGATGAGGATGAAGAAGTTAAGATCATCCGTACCAAGAAATTCGGAATCAAACCAATGTATCCGGAAGATGCATGCGTACAGATGGAACTGCTCGGACATAATTTCTTTGTATTCTACAATGCAGAGACAGAGCAGGTAAATGTAGTTTACAAACGTAAAGGCAATACTTACGGTCTGATCGAACCGGAATTCTAAATCTGCTTATAAGATCAAAAATATGAAACATAGACAGCCATAAAAAAGTTTTCATAAAGAAAAGCTTCCTTACAGAGAGACAAAATGCCCCCTGTAAGGGAGCTTTTTTGTCAGGAAAAATATATACCTTTAGCGCATAAGGAATGCTTTGACGCAGTGGCCTAAATATGTTAAAATATCAAAAGATATTATGAAATTTGTAACTGTTCAGCAGTTAAAAAATTACAAGTTGAAATTCATTCCGGATTGTCTGCGGCAATGGAATATTGACTTGTATATTCTGGTGGAACGTTCTGTTGGAATGGATTGCTGAAGAATAGTTACCGAAATTTTATAAATGAAGAAGTGTAAAAAGAAGGAAGGAGCACAAAAATCATGAGAAAAGCCGGAGTATTAATGCCAGTTTCCGCACTTCCGTCCCGTATTGGTGCCGGAGAACTTGGAGAATCTGCATTCCAATTTATCGAGTTATTAAAGGAGAATCATGTAAAGATATGGCAGATACTGCCACTGAATCCGGTTGGCTATGGTAATTCCCCATACCAGCCATATTCCTCCTGTGCAGGGGATGAGTTGTATATAAGTCTTGATGCGCTTGCAGAGGAAGGTCTGTTAAAGGAACATCCAAAGGAATTTCAGGAGAGAGCTACAAGAGTAGATTATGAGGCTGTCCGCCAGTACAGAGAGCCTTTCTTAAGAACTGCGTTTGATGTTTTTACAGAGAAAAAGGGACAGGAAGAAACAGCATATAAAGAATTTGCTTCACAGGAATGGGTATATGAGTATGGTGTGTTCCGCGCATTAAAGAAAGCAAATAACGGAGAATGCTGGAATGACTGGCCAGAAGAATATAGAACCTGGCCGGAGAACAGACAGAAGTTACCGGCAGAGGTGGAGACAGAGGCACAGTATCAGATGTTTCTTCAGTATATTTTCTACACACAGTGGATGAAGGTGAAGAAGGCTGCAAACGATGCCGGAATCCAGATTATGGGAGATGTTCCTTTTTATGTGGGACAGGATTCCGTGGACGTATGGGGTGGAAAAGATAACTTTCTTCTTGATACAGATGGACGTCCGATCTTCATCGCCGGAGTACCGCCTGATTATTTCAGTGCTACAGGACAGAGATGGGGAAATCCGATCTATGACTGGGAGCATATGAAAGAACAGGATTACAGATTCTGGGTGGACAGGATTGGCTATAGCAACAAATTGTTTGATATTATAAGAATCGACCATTTTCGTGCATTTGACACATACTGGAAAATTCCGGCAGACTGCCCGACTGCTATTGACGGTGAATGGATCGAGGCACCGGGATATGAGGTCATTGATACACTTCAGAAAGAAATTCCGGGATTAGATCTGGTGGCAGAGGATCTGGGCCTGCTTCGTCCGGAGGTTCTGATGCTGAAAGATCATTATCATCTGAAGGGAATGAAGATTCTGATCTTTTCCATAGAAACAGGTGGAAAGTATGCCCGCGATACCTTCGATGATGTGGAAAACATGATTTTCTACACAGGAACTCATGACAATGATACGATCATGCAGTGGTATGGAAACATGAGTGCTGCAGCCAGAAGAAAAATCCGCCGGATGTTAAAGAGGGCGGGAGCATCACAGGGCTCTGTCAAGGACAGATTCCTGCAGTACACCATGCAGAATCAGGCAGAATATGCGATCATTCCGCTGGCAGATATTCTCGGACTTGGAAAAGAGGGACATATCAACACACCGGGAACTATTGGTTCTCCGAACTGGGAGTGGCATTTACCGGATTTTGTACAGGCCAAAAGGGAACTGCAGAAATTTGGCAGACTGATCGTGGATACAAAGCGATAAATTTGTTACTGTTCACACACCACTATCCCGCGAGGTGTTTTGGTATGAATATGCCAAAATCCCGAGACATACAAGCCAAAATTCCATTGCCGCAGGCAATCTGGAATGAATTTTGGCTACGTTACTGTGAACGGAGTGAACAGTAACGTAAATTTTGGTGACTCCGTAATTTTCTTGGTTTGTTCATGAAAAATTCATTGTTTTCCATAACGGAAAGTGTTAGAATATACAAGTATTGTGTATTATAGTAAGCGTTTGTAATGTTCGCATGCTGCTGACATGTCTGCTGTGGACGGAGTGAACAGAAATTATTCCGCACAGTAGCAATTGTTATATGGCAGCAATGCTTGTATAAAAAAGAAATAAACAGGAGTAAAACCTAATATGAATATGTTTTCAAAAGTATTCGGGACCCGCAGCCAGCGAGAGGTTAAGCGTATCATGCCTCTGGTTGAGAAAATTGAGAGCCTGCGCCCGGACATGCAGAAGTTAAGCGACGAAGAACTCAGAGGAAAAACAAGAGAATTTAAGAAACGTCTTGAAGAGGGAGAGACACTGGATGATCTGCTTCCTGAGGCATTTGCGGTTGTACGTGAAGCCGGCAAGCGTGTTCTTGGAATGGAACATTTCCGTGTGCAGCTCATCGGTGGTATCATTCTCCATCAGGGACGTATCGCAGAGATGAGAACAGGTGAAGGTAAAACACTTGTCGCCACACTTCCGTCATATTTAAATGCACTGGAAGGCAAAGGTGTGCATGTTGTAACAGTCAACGATTATCTGGCTAAACGAGATGCGGAAGAAATGGGAAAGATCCATGAGTTTCTTGGCCTGACAGTCGGTGTTGTTTTAAATGATATGAAGCAGGATGAGCGTCGTGCTGCATACAACTGTGATGTTACCTATGTTACGAACAACGAACTTGGTTTCGATTATCTGCGTGACAACATGGTTATCTATAAAGAACAGCTGGTACAGAGAGATCTGCACTACTGTATCATCGATGAGGTCGACTCCATTCTCATCGACGAGGCACGTACCCCTCTGATTATTTCAGGACAGAGCGGTAAGTCAACCAAGTTATACGAGGCCTGTGATATCCTTGCACAGCAGTTAGAGCGCGGTGAAGCCAGCCATGAGATGACAAAAATGGCAGCCATCATGGGTGAAGAAGTTATCGAGACAGGTGACTTCGTTGTAAATGAGAAAGACAAGATCGTAAACCTTACAGAGCAGGGCGTTCATAAGGTCGAGAAATTTTTCCATATTGAAAACCTGGCAGATCCGGAGAATCTGGAGATCCAGCATAATATTACACTTGCACTTCGTGCCCATAACCTGATGCATAAGGATCAGGATTATGTAGTTAAGGATGATGAAATCCTTATTGTTGACGAATTTACCGGACGTATCATGCCGGGACGCCGTTACTCAGATGGTCTTCATCAGGCAATTGAAGCGAAAGAGCATGTTAAGATCAAACGTGAGAGTAAGACTTTGGCAACCATCACTTTCCAGAACTTCTTTAATAAATATGATAAGAAGGGCGGTATGACCGGTACAGCTGTCACAGAGGAGAAAGAATTCCGTGATATCTATGCAATGGACGTTGTAGAGATTCCGACTAACAGACCGGTTATCCGAGTTGACCATGAAGATGCTGTTTATATGACAAAGAAAGAGAAATTCAACGCAGTTGTCAATGCTGTAGTGGAAGCTCATGCTAAACAGCAGCCTGTACTGGTCGGTACCATTACAATTGAAACTTCCGAGCTTCTCAGCCGCATGCTGAAGAGACAGGGAATCAAACATAATGTATTGAATGCCAAGTTCCATGAACTTGAGGCAGAGATTGTTTCACAGGCAGGTCAGGCAGGAGCGGTTACGATCGCCACTAACATGGCCGGCCGTGGTACAGATATCAAACTGGATGATGTGGCAAGAAATGCGGGTGGTCTTATGATCATCGGTACAGAACGTCATGAGTCCAGACGTATTGATAATCAGCTTCGCGGACGTTCCGGACGTCAGGGAGATCCGGGTGAATCCCGTTTCTATATTTCCCTGGAAGATGACCTGATGCGTCTGTTCGGTTCTGAGAGACTGATGAAGATCTTTACATCCCTTGGTGTTGCAGAGAATGAACAGATTGAGCACAAGATGCTTTCCAATGCAATTGAGAAAGCTCAGGAGAAGATTGAGTTTAACAACTTTGGTATCCGTAAGAATCTTCTTGATTATGACCAGGTAAACAATGAACAGCGTGAGATCATTTACAAAGAACGTCGTCAGGTTCTCGACGGTGAGAATATGCGTGAAGCAATCTATAAGATGATCCAGGATACAGTGGATACTTATGTTGATATGTGTTTCTCTGATGATGTAGATTCCGAAGAATGGGATCTGAATGAATTTAACGGTGTTCTTACTCCGATCATTCCAGTCAGACCGCTTACAGCTGAGAGTGTAAAAGGCAAGAAACGCGATGAGATCAGACATGAACTGAAAGAAGAGGCAGTGAAGCTCTATGAAGAAAAAGAAGCAGAGTTCCCGGAACCGGAGCAGCTTCGTGAATTAGAGCGAGTTGTACTGCTGAAATGCATTGACAGCAAGTGGATGGATCACATTGATGATATGGAAATCCTTCGTCAGGGTATCGGACTTGCCGCTTATGGACAGAGAGATCCGGTTGTTGAATATAAAATGAGTGCATTTGATATGTTCAATGAAATGATTACATCCATTCAGGAAGATACTCTTCGTATGCTGTACCATGTACATGTCGAGCAGAAGATTGAGCGTGAGCAGGTAGCTAAAGTTACCGGAACAAACAAGGATGACAGTGCCGGCCCTAAGAAACCGGTTCAGAGAAAAGAGATTAAAGTATATCCGAATGATCCCTGCCCATGTGGAAGCGGTAAGAAATATAAACAGTGCTGTGGACGTAAGAATAAGGCCTGATTCGTTTATCTCAGTCGAGATGACTTCCACTTCTGTAAGTGGTGAGTTCATTACTACAGAGCGGGCAATAATGATTTTGTAAACAGAACATTGTGAGCAGATTATGTCTGCTGCAAAATAAAAGGGCTGAATCATGAGGCCCTTTTATCGTGCGCAAAAACACGTTAACGCGTTGAATTGACAAATTGCGAATATCTGTCTGAACTGTTCAGTACATCCACAGCTATGTGATTATGATTGATGAACAGTCACATAACAATTCCGTAAAGGGGGAAAACAGTATGAAAAGAGAGTCTTTCGGCTCACGTCTTGGTTTTATCCTGGTGTCAGCAGGATGTGCCATCGGTATTGGAAATGTGTGGAAGTTTCCGTATATCTGTGGGGCATATGGAGGCGCAGCCTTTATCCTGATCTACTTATGCTTTCTGGTTATTCTGGGTATTCCGGTTCTGGTAGCAGAATTTGCGGTAGGACGGGGAAGCCATACAAGTGTTGCGAAATGTTTTGACAAACTGGCACCTGCAGGAAGCTGCTGGAAGCCATTGAAAATTATTGGTATTATTGGATGTTATATGCTGATGATGTTTTACACAACAGTAGGAGGATGGATGATCTACTATTGTGTGAAGAGTCTGCGGGGAGATTTCGTTGGAGCGACTCCGGAAGCAGTAACACAGTCTTTTTCCGATATGCTGGGAAATGCACCGACGATGATGTTATGGATGGTTATTATCTGTCTGATCGGATTTGCAGTTTGTTTCATGGGATTGCAGAATGGTATTGAAAAAATCTCCAAAGTAATGATGAGTGCACTGCTTATCATTATGGTGATCCTTGCGGTTCATTCAGTAATGATGGAAGGCGCGGGAGAAGGAATCCGCTTCTATCTGGTTCCTGATTTTCAGAAGATTAAGGAAGCAGGAGTTGGTAATGTAGTATTTGCGGCATTGAGTCAGTCATTTTTTACATTATCTATTGGTATTGGTGCCATGCTGATCTTCGGAAGTTATCTGGACAAATCCAGAAGCCTTACCGGAGAGGCTGTAAGCATCACTGTACTCGATACTTTTGTTGCACTGACAGCAGGATTTATCATTATCCCGGCATGCTTCTCCTATGGAATCCAGCCGGATGCAGGTCCGAGCCTTATCTTTATCACTCTGCCCAATATTTTTGCAAAGATGAGCGGAGGGGCTTTGTGGGGAAGTCTGTTCTTCCTGTTTCTGACATTTGCTGCGGTTTCAACGATCATTGCTGTATTTGAGAACCTGATCGTGTTTAATATGGAACTGTTTGGCTGGAACCGTAAAAAGAGTGTTGTTGTCTGCGCAGTTCTTGTTGTGGTCTTAAGTATTCCATGTGTGCTTGGATTCAATGTACTTTCCGGATTCCAGCCATTTGGAGATGGAAGCAATATCATGGATCTGGAAGACTTTATTGTTTCTAACAATCTTCTTCCTCTTGGAAGCCTTGGTTACCTTCTGTTTTGCACCAGAAAGAACGGATGGGGATGGGACAATTTCATTGCAGAGGTGAATGCCGGTACAGGTATGAAATTCCCGAAATGTCTGAAAAATTATGTTGCCTATGGAATTCCGGCGATTATCATTGTGATCTATCTGAAAGGTTACTATGATAAATTTGCAGGTCTGGGAACAGCAGCACTGGCCGGATGGATGATCGTTGCACTGGTACTGCTGGGATTCGTATTCTACTGTGCAACAGTGAAGAAGAAAGTGAAACAGTAAGCGGAGCGCGAATATCTGCCCGACCTGCGAACAATAAAAGATGTAATTATGTCTGAGAAGAAAGATTCTTTCAGATATGGTTACATCTTTTTTGTGTTATGGAATTGTTGTGTAAAGGTAGTGGATGCATTATTTTAGAGGAGTGCTATAATGAGGCAGTTCTTCGCTGGGGTTGGTTTTGAACTGTTTACGGTATGCCCGGGAAAAAGTGCTGTATTCTGCGAACCCGCTTTCCTGTGCTGCTTTTGTCACAGGCATTCCATTTGAGATCAGAGTACGTGCCATAAGAAGCCGCTTGTTTACAATATAATTATGAAGGGTATAGCCGGTTTCTTGTTTGAACTTCCGCATCAGATGGTACTTGCTTACATAATATCTGGCAGAAAGCGTTTCTACAGACAGATCTTCTTTCAGATTGTGGTTGATATACTGAAGGATACTGGCAATCTGCGAGTCAAAGGTGTAGGATTTTTTATCAAAAATGTACTGCTTTTCCAGAAAGATACGGTTCAGATAAACCATAAACTGAAGAAAAAGTGACTGTGTCAGGATTTCCCTTCCATATTCATCGGATTTTGCAGAATTTTCCAGTTCAAACAGGATGTCTTTCATCTTTTCCTGAAGAGCAGAGTTCAGACGTACCAGATTATAGCTTCGGTCATTTGCTTTCTGGAAGCATTTCAGCAGTTCCTGCCAGGGAATATCGTTTTGGATCCAGAGAATGAAACGTTCATATGGAACAGATGGATCAATCTCCGGGCGGTGGATGGCATGGCGGTTTACCAGAAGAATGTCCCATGGTTTCAGTTGATAAGCTTTTCCTTCTATATGATAAGCAGCCTTGCCGGAGATGAAGATAACTACCTTGTGAAAATCATGATAATGGTAAGAGAATTCCTTTCTGGTCTGGTCTTTAAGATGAAAAAGTCGGAATTGTTCGTTCAGGTATCCTGTTTTTTCTGTCTGATAGAACTGTTCTGATAATAACATATCTGCCTCCGATATCTGCAATGATTATTTAATCGAATCAAGCAAGTCCCCTGTGGAGATTGTGAAAAGAAATAAGCAGTGGAAAGCAATAAGCGGAGGGAAAAGTTTGATTCATGGTATAATCATATCATTTAATGCGCAAATGTACAATTATTACTAAGAATGTAACAAATAGTAACGAATATATTTTATAATTTCTGAGAAAATATGCTACAAAGATATTGACATTATTACACGATAATAGTATCATACAATTACAAAGTAATCGTAAAAACTTTGTAACTATTTCGAAATAGGGTAAAGAAATAGAAAACTGAACAGAGAGGAGTGATGCTGCTGTAAGGCTGTTATATCAGAGAACTGATATAATGGTCTTTTTTGTAACACTTACAGAGCATTTTTTGCAATATTTCAAGCATTTTAATCTATATACATGGTAAAAACAATAAAATATAATGAATATAAAGTCAGGATGTGATAAGAGAAAATTACCTGACACAAAATTTAACCGAATCAAGTAAGTCCCCTGCTTCAATTGCGAAGAGCAATAAGCAGTGGGTGGGGACTCAGACAAGTAGCAAAGTGAGTTGGAAAGATTGCCCGACAATTGATTATCGGCGCAGATACAAAAGAGGGAAGTATCCGGGATTATAAATCAGAAGGAGAGATATGGTTATGGCAAATACAATTATTATGAGTAAATATCAGGGACTTGGAAACGATTATCTGATTCTTGATCCGAAGAAAAATCAGGTACAGCTTCAGGGAAAGAAGATTGCACTTCTCTGCCAGAGAGGATTTGGGCTTGGTGCTGACGGTGTGCTCTATGGACCGGTAGAAATTGATGGGAAATTGGGTGTGCGTATTTTTAACGCAGACGGAAGTGAATCTGCCATCAGTGGAAACGGCGTGCGTATTTTTGCCAAATATCTGATGGATAATGGATATATTACTGAGAAAAAATTTGACATTGAAACTATGTCAGGCACGATTCATGTGGAATGCCTGAACAGCCGGGCAACGGAATTTAAAGTAAACATAGGAAAACCATCTTTTATCTCCAGCGACATCCCTGTTTCCGGTGAAGTTCGTGAAGTAATTAAGGAGAATTTCGTATTCCATGGAAAAGAATACAAGGCTACCTGCCTGACAGTTGGTAATCCACACTGCATTATTTTTACAGACAATGTAAGTGCAGAAGCTGTAAAGAATCTGGGACCTTATGTGGAAAATGCAGATGAATTTCCGGAGAGAATGAACCTGCAGATCTGCCGTCAGGTCGACAAGGGAAATCTGGAGATTGAAATCTGGGAAAGAGGCTCCGGATATACAAAGGCTTCCGGAACAGGAAGCTGTGCGGCGGCAGCGGCAGCCTATAAGCTGGGGCTGGTAGAATCCCGTATTAATGTAAATCAGCCAGGCGGAATGATACAGATCGATATGGAAGAGGACGGAACCATCTATATGACAGGAACAGTGGGATATATTGCAGATATAAGTGTTGCAGAGAGCTTCTTCTCATAAATTACACAGACTTTATGCGTAATTCAGTGTAAAGTATGATTACCCACAGTGTGAAATGATTGTTATGATAAATGATCATTTCACGCTGTGGGTAATTCTTTGTTTGTAATTTGCTTAAAGATATGTTATTATTTTAAACGAATTATTTATCAGGACTGCTATAATCTATAGCAATTCAGTCGGTTATCCACAGGGAGTCCGACAGAGAATATTTATAATAAGAAAGTGGGTGAAGCTGTGGTTGAATTAGACCAGTTCAAGAGCATTCTTGCGACTTATACAGAACCATTAGTGGAAGTGAGGGATTCACTTTGACCTGGCTAACAAAGAGCAGAAGGTCGAAGAATTAGAGCGCGAAATGGAAGCGCCTGATTTCTGGGATGATGCAGAAGTTTCCCAGAAAAAAATGAAAGAATTAAAAGACATGAAAGATGACATGGAGACCTATCAGAATCTGGTTACACAGATGGAAGATATGGAAACCATGATCGAGATGGGATATGAGGAGAACGATCCTGCACTGATTCCTGAGATTCAGGAAATGCTGGATGAGTTTCAGAAGGATTTTGACAATATCCGTATCAAGACACTTCTTTCCGGAGAATATGACAGTGAGAATGCTATCATTAAGCTGAATGCAGGTGCAGGCGGAACAGAGGCCTGTGACTGGTGCGGTATGCTTTACCGTATGTACAGCCGCTGGGCAGATAAGAAAGGATTTACCTTGGAAGTGTTGGATTATCTGGACGGCGATGAGGCAGGTATCAAATCGGTTACTTTCCAGGTAAACGGAACAAATGCTTACGGTTATCTGAAATCAGAGAAGGGAGTTCACCGTCTGGTGCGTATTTCTCCTTTCAATGCAGCAGGTAAGCGACAGACATCTTTTGTATCCTGTGATGTTATGCCGGATATCAAGAAGGATCTGGATGTAGAGATCAATGACGATGAGATCCGTATTGATACTTATCGAAGCAGTGGTGCCGGCGGTCAGCATATCAACAAGACATCATCTGCCATCCGTATCACACATTATCCTACCGGAATCGTGGTACAGTGTCAGAATGAACGTTCTCAGCACATGAATAAAGATAAAGCCATGCAGATGCTGAAAGCCAAGCTGTATCTTCTCAAGCAGCAGGAGGCAGAGGAAAAACTCTCCGGTATCCGCGGTGAGGTGACAGATATCGGATGGGGAAATCAGATCCGTTCTTATGTTATGCAGCCATATACCATGGTAAAGGATCATCGTACAAACGAGGAGACCGGAAATGTGGATGCAGTACTTGACGGAGGAATTGATATTTTCATCAATGCATATCTGAAATGGATCGCACTGAAGAAATAAAAGAATAAAAAAGGCTGTCTGAAATCAGGACAGCCTTTTTCGTGTTGAGGCATAATGATTTTACACAATGATTCAGCAGAATATATTTCTTGCGTATTTTTGTGTGGTGTGATAATATATCCAGTGTGTAAAAACAAATGTCTTTAAAGAACGGACAGGTAAATTGATATGCAGAAACCAGTAACAGAGAAAAAGAAATATTTTGTAGTGAGGGAACGTGCGGTTCCGGAAGTCCTGCTGAAGGTTGTGGAGGCAAAGAAGCTTCTGGACTCCGGCAAAGTGGACACTGTACAGGATGCAGCAGAGCGCACAGGAATCAGCAGAAGCTCTTTCTACAAATACAAAGATGATATTTTTCCATTTCATGAAGAGACAAGGGGAAAGACGATCACCTTTATTATCCAGATGGACGATGAACCGGGGCTTTTGTCGGTTGTCCTGCAGACGATTGCACGGTTTCATGGAAATATTCTCACCATTCATCAGAGTATTCCTATCAATGGGGTTGCCACACTTACTCTGAGTGTGGACATTCTTCCGGGCGAGGGGGATGCAGAAGCAATGGTAGAGACGATTGAACAGAATGAAGGAATTCATTATCTGAAAATATTAGGCAGGGAGTAAAAGAAAATGATCAATGTAGCAATTTTAGGATATGGCACAGTTGGAAGCGGTGTATTTGAAGTATTAAATGAAAATAAAGAGAGCATTTCCAGACGTGCCGGACAGGAACTTCATGTAAAATATGTTCTGGATCTTCGTGATTTTCCGGGACAGCCGGTAGAGAAGGTTCTGGTCCATGATTATGAACAGATCGTCAGTGATCCGGAAGTAGATATTGTAGTAGAGGTTATGGGCGGTGTGGAGCCTGCTTATACTTTTGTAAAGAAGGCACTTCTGGCAGGAAAAAATGTCTGCACTTCCAATAAGGCTCTGGTTGCAAAGCATGGCCGCGAGCTGATGGATATTGCAAAGGAAAAGAGCATTAACTTCTTATTTGAAGCAAGCTGTGGCGGCGGAATCCCGATCATTCGTGTCATCAATTCTTCCCTTACAGGAGATGAGATTGACGAAGTAACAGGTATCCTGAACGGAACTACCAACTACATGCTTTATAAGATGAGCACAGAAGGCTGTGAATTTGACACTGTATTAAAGGAAGCACAGCAGAAGGGTTATGCAGAGGCAGATCCTACTGCCGACGTGGAAGGATACGATGCATGCCGTAAGATCGCAATCCTTTCCTCTCTTGCTTATGAGAGATATTTTGATTTTGAAGATATTTATACAGAGGGAATTACAAAGATCACACCTGAAGATATGGAGTATGCTGCGAAGCTTGGCAGAACCATCAAACTTCTTGGAACCAGCCGCAGACTGGCAGATGGAACCTGTTATGCAATGGTAGCACCGTTTATGCTCGGCCAGAACAGCCCTCTTTACAGTGTAAATGATGTGTTTAATGCAGTATTTGTACATGGAAATATGCTTGGAGATGCCATGTTCTATGGAAGCGGTGCAGGTAAACTGCCCACAGCAAGTGCTGTAGTTGGTGATATTGTGGATGCCGCAAAACATCTCCATGTTAACATTGTGACAAACTGGAACAGCACTCCGGCAGTACTGAAACCACTGGATGAAGTGACAGGAAGATTTTTTGTGAGAATTAAAAAAGAAGCAGCAGAAGAAGCGAAGAAGGTATTTGGTGATGTTGAGATCATCAGCCTGGGACAGCTTCCGCAGGAATGTGCATTTATCACTGATGAAATGACACAGGGAGCATTTGAAGAGAAACTGGCTCAGATCGGAGATCAGGTACTTGCAAAGATTCGAGTTAAAGATTGATAAACTGACAGATTTCGTGTATCATATAGTGTGCCTGATAAGGTGGACACTGATACAATACTTCAGATAAACATTTGTACAGTGATTACTGTAAACAGAACAGGAAAGGGAAGATATGAGAATCTTCTCTTTCCTGTAAACTTATTATGGAGGAAGTAAAACAATGTTGATTGTCAAGAAATTTGGCGGTACATCGGTTGCAAATAAAGAACGTATCTTTAATGTTGCCAGCCGCTGTATAGAAGAGTACAGAAAAGGAAATGACGTGGTTGTCGTTCTGTCCGCAATGGGGAAATATACGGATGAACTGATCACTATGGCAAGGGATGTCAATGAGAAACCGCCGAAAAGAGAGATGGATATGCTCTTTACCATCGGAGAACAGATGTCTGTTGCACTGATGGCAATGGCGATGGATAAACTGGGAGTTCCTGCGGTTTCCCTGAATGCTTTTCAGGTTTCCATGCATACGACAAGCAGTCATGGAAATGCACGTTTAAAAAGAATTGATACAGAGCGTATCAGAAGAGAGCTGGACAGCAAAAAGATTGTAATAGTTACCGGCTTCCAGGGAGTTGACAAGTATGATGATTATACGACTCTTGGAAGAGGCGGTTCTGACACAACAGCGGTTGCTCTTGCGGCTGCTCTTCATGCAGATGCCTGTGAAATCTATACAGATGTAGATGGTGTTTATACAGCAGATCCGCGTAAGGTTCCGAAAGCAAGAAAGCTCAAAGAGATCACTTACGATGAAATGCTTGACCTTGCGACTCTCGGGGCAGGTGTGCTTCACAACCGTTCTGTGGAGATGGCGAAGAAATATGGCGTGCCGCTTGTGGTACGTTCAAGTTTAAACAACAGTGAAGGAACTGTGGTAAAGGAGGAAGTTACAGTGGAGAGAATGTTGATCAGCGGTGTTGCGCTGGATACAGATGCAGTGAGAATTGCGGTAATCGGATTAAAGGATGAGCCGGGTGTGGCTTTTAAATTATTTGATACCCTTGCGAAGAAGAATATTAATGTAGATGTGATCCTGCAGTCTATCGGACGTGCGGGCAGAAAGGACATTTCTTTCACAGTAGATGGAAATGATCTGGATGATGCAGTTGCAGTTCTGGATGCAAATCAGGCAAGACTTGGATTTGCAGAGCTTCATTCTGAGAGAAATATTGCGAAGCTTTCCATCGTAGGTGCAGGAATGATGAGTAATCCCGGAGTAGCTGCAAAGATGTTCGAGAGCCTCTATAATGAGGGCGTAAACATCAACATGATCTCTACATCCGAGATTCGTGTGACAGTTCTGATCAATGAAAAGGACGGCGTGCGCGCAATGAATGCAGTACATGATGCCTTTGGTCTGGCAGACTGATTTAGGAGAATTACATGACATCGAGACGTGAATTAAAAAACTATGCGAAGCAGGCCATGTCAGGAAAATATGGGATACTGATCCTGGCATTTGTTGCAGTTCAGGCACTGGCTCTGATCAGCAGCATGATATCCTCGGCTTTATTTCCGGGAGAGGAAACAATTGATATTGTGCTGTCGTATGCATTTACATTTATTCTGACTCTGCTGATCAATGTGGTAGCGGCAGGTATGAATTATATGTATCTGAATATTGCCAGAGGGAAAGCATATTCATTAAATGATCTGTTTTATTTTTACAGACATCACCCGGACAGAGTGATCGTTGCCGGATTTTTTATGGCAGTACTGAATCTGCTTACCATGCTGCCCTATACGATTTACAGTAATGCGAATCTTCCGGGTGAAGATGCTTCTGTGGAGGTGCTGATCACCTGGCTGTATACAGGGGTTGTTCTGATGATCGTAGGAATGATTGTTTATCAGATTCTGGTCATTCCTCTGGAGATGACTTATTATATTCTGGCAGATAAGCCGGAATTGAAAAGTACAGAGGCTATGAAAGAGAGTCTGGAGATGATGCATGGAAACTTCGGAAGATATCTGATGCTGAAGATAAGCTTTATCCCATTGATGTTTCTTTCTGTTTTTACGTTCTATATTGCACTCTTGTGGATATTTCCATATATGGCCATGACAGAAGTAATGTTCTATCGTGATCTGACAGGGGAGCTTAAAGTGCAGAAAGAGGAAGAAGAACGTGCAGCACGAGATTACGTGAATCCCATGTTTGACAGCCATTCACAGAGTGAACAGCCACAGGAAGATCAGACGCATCTGCAGCATTTTGGGAATGTGACAGGAGAATCTTCAACGGTCTATTATGAAAATAATAAGGATAATGTCTCTTCTGGAAATAAAGAGACGGGAGATATCAAGCATAATTCCTGGGAAAATACAGAAATGCAGGACGATTTACGTAGTCAGACAAATGCGGAAGAAAAGCATGATCAATATAATACGGAAAAAAATGACATGCAAAGTACTCAGACACAGACTGCTCCGAAAGAGGAAGAAGACAACGAACCAAAACCATGGGATGAATACTTCAATAGCCTAAAATAAAAATATATCAGATATAAAAAAGACTTTTCTCAGATACGATTTATTGTCAGAGAAAGGTCTTTTTTTGGATATTTTACATTGAGAATCTTTTCTGGACATGATAAGATTACTGTACATGATTGAACCGAATTAGACAATATATATAAGAAGGAGGCCGCGCTGTTATGGAAACAAAAAAGAAAAAACTTCCGGTGGGAATAGAGATGTTTCGTGATATTCGTGAGCATGACTTTTACTATATAGATAAAACAGGCTTTATTAAAGAATTGCTGGAGTCTTGGACGGAAGTCAACTTATTTACCCGTCCAAGACGCTTTGGGAAAAGCCTGAATATGGATATGCTGAAAGCTTTTTTTGAGATTGGGACGGATAAAAGATTATTTGATGGCCTGGAGATTTCCACCGAAAAGCAGATCTGTGAAGAGTACATGGGGAAATTTTCGGTAATATCTGTCAGTTTGAAGGATGTGGAAGGCAATAGCTTTGAGGAAGCAAAGGATATGCTGGAAACAGTAATCAGCGATGAGGCTCTGCGTTTTCAATATTTGATGGATAGCCCGAAGCTTACTCTTTATGAGAAAGCCAGGCTGGAGCCTTTGCTGACAGGCAGATTTGAAAAAACTTCGCAGCTTACTGCCAGTTTAAAAACATTGTCCGCTCTGTTATATAAACACACAGGGACAGAGGTAATTATATTGATCGATGAATATGATGTCCCTTTAGATAAAGCCTATGTAAATGGTTATTATGAGCAAATGGTCCAGCTGATCCGTTCCCTGTTTAGTCAGGTACTAAAAACTAACAGAAATCTGCGGTTTGCAGTGATTACCGGATGTCTGAGAATTTCCAAGGAGAGTATTTTTACAGGAATCAATAATTTTACAGTTCATACGGTTTCTGATAGTGACTATGGGGAATACTTTGGATTTACAGATCAGGAAGTAAGGGGATTATTGTCATACTATGAAATGGAAGAACTGTATCCTGTTGTGAAAGAATGGTATGATGGTTATCAGTTTGGAAAAGAAGAAATTTACTGCCCCTGGGATGTATTGAATTATATACGGGAACATATAGGCGACAGAAATGTACCGCCCAAGCTCTACTGGATCAATACAAGTGGAAATGAAATAGTGAAAAAACTAATCAGACGAGCAGATTCTGGAATGAGGGATGAAATCGAGCAGCTGATTGAAGGAAAAAGTATCACTAAAGAAATTCATATGGAAATGACTTATAAAGATCTTGACGATCCCCGGGAAGGAGAGGCGGATACTAAGAAAGAAAATTTATGGAGTATTTTATATACGACCGGATATCTGACTTCCAAAACTCCTTCATCAGATGGCAGACATTATAATCTGGAGATACCTAATAAAGAAATTCGGGCAATATTTGTGATGCAGGTACGTGAGTGGATGTCAGAAACTGTAATTTATGGAAATACAGACCGGCTTTTAAATTTCTGTCAGGCAGTTAAAATAGGAGAGGTAGATAAATTTCAGGAACTGTTCAATGAATATCTGGTAGAAACAATAAGTATTCGTGATACAGGAGCTCCTTCAAACAGAAAAGAAAGCTTTTATCATGGGCTGCTGCTGGGACTTTTACGTGGTCAGGGAAAATGGAAGGTTCGTTCTAATCTGGAATCAGGCACAGGATATGCAGATATTGTGGTGGAGATTCCACAGGAGAAAACAGGTCTGGTGCTTGAAGTTAAATATGCTGAAAACGGCAGTCTGGATTCTGCATGCAAAAGAGCTGTAGAGCAGATAGAGAAAAAACAGTATGAAATGCAGCTGAAACAGGATGGGCTTGAGACAATTCACAAATATGGTATAGCCTGTTACAAAAAGAAGTGTAAGGTACTGAGAGGATAGAGGCGTAGCGGTGGCTGCGGCGATCGACGACAAGGCGGAAATAAGAAATTTAGACGTAAGATTGTTTGAAAAATTAACTTGTTGGTATAGAAAAATTGACAGTATAATAAATATATTTGAGGAAGGTTATTACAATTATGAACACAAATGAAATCAGTGGAAAACGTCAGATGGAGTTTCTGGCGGAGTTTGATTATATCAGGGAGGCGGGAACTGCAGGAGAGGAAAAAGCAGCAACGATTATTCAGGAAACATTGAATAGTTTTGGTGTGGAGAATCATCTGGAAGAGTTTGGCTTTGAAACTTTTCAGGTAAAAAAAGCAAAGCTTACGATAACGGAACCATATGTAAAAGAATATACAGTAACCGGATATGGAAGATGTTCCAATACAGATGAGAATGGACAGAATGCATCTTTTTTGTATGTGGAGAATGCTGATGAGATCAGCCTCGCAAATGCCAGAGGAAAAATCGTCATGGTAAATGATCCGGTAAGAAAGGAACTGTACCAGAAGTTGGCGAATTCAGGTGTGGCAGGCTTTATCAGCATTGCCGGTTCTCCGCTGGACGAGGGCGTGGATCTGACGCCGCGCGCATACAGTTTGCCGAAGAATCTGCCGGGTGAAGAGAAAAAAGCAGCCGGGAAAGAAGCGGCAAATTATGACAATAGAACTCCGGGTGTAAGCATTCATTATAAAGATGCTGTCGAATTAGTGACAAGAGGGGCGGCTAAGGCCTGCCTGTCTGTAGAACAGGAGACAGTGGCACGTACATCCCGAAATGTAGTGGCACGAATCAAAGGAACAGATAAAGCAGAGGAGATCCTGACTCTTACTGCACACTATGATTCCGTACCAGAGGGTCCTGGTGCTTACGATAACATGTCTGGTGCCGCGATCATCATGGAACTTTGCAGATATTTCAAAGAACACAGGCCACGCAGAACAATGGAATTCGTATGGTTTGGTGCAGAAGAGAAAGGTCTGCTTGGAAGTCAGAACTATATTAAAGAACATGAGTCAGAATTGCAGGCTCATCGTTTCAATATGAATGTAGACCTCGCGGGACAGCTTGTGGGCGGAACAGTTGTCGGAGTGACAGGTGATGCGTCAATCTGCAATATGATCACATATATGGCTCATGAGACAGGAATCGGCATGTCTACAAAGAATCAGATCTGGGGAAGCGATTCTAACACCTTTGCATGGAAAGGTATTCCGGCTATGACATTAAACAGGGATGGATTTGGCATGCATACACGTCATGATACCATTGCACTGCTGTCGGACTGGTCGTTGGAGAGAAGCGCGATCTTACTGGGATATATCGCAGACAGACTGGGAAACATCGAAATTTTTCCGTTTGAACGGAAAGTGCCGGAAGAGTTTATCAGACAGCTGGATGAATATTTTGGCTAATGTTATTCCGGCAGTATGTATCATATTGGCAGAATCAATCCCACACTTGACAAATGAACGCCAGATTGATACCCTATCACAAGAGCGTTTTTTATGCTATAGAAGAAAAACAATGTGGATGCAAGGGTCAATTACACGCATCTGCATTCTGAAAAGCAACAAGAGGAGATAAAAAATTAATGGATATTATTCAGGTAATTACACAGGAATTGAAGGTGGAGAAATGGCAGGTAGAAGCTGCAGTCAAATTAATTGACGAAGGCAACACCATCCCATTCATTTCCCGATACAGAAAAGAAGCAACAGGTTCCCTTAATGATGAGCAGCTTCGTGCACTCTTTGAGAGACTGACGTATCTGAGAAATCTGGAAGATAAGAAGAATCAGGTATTAAAGAGCATCGAAGACCAGGGCAAGCTGACTGAGGAACTGAAGAAACAGATTCTGGATGCCCAGACATTGGTTGTAGTAGAGGACTTATACAGACCATATCGCCCGAAACGCCGTACCCGTGCGACAATTGCCAAAGAGAAAGGGCTGGAACCACTGGCAGATATCATTCTTCTGCAGATGACAGACAAGCCGGTAGAAGAGGAAGCCAGGGCATACGTCTCCGAAGAAAAGGGTGTTAAGAATGTTGCAGAAGCATTGAACGGAGCTAAAGATATTATTGCAGAGCGTATTTCTGATGAAGCAGACTATCGTATCTACATCCGTAACCTGACAACAAAGAACGGAAGTATTTCTTCCACAGCAAAGAATGCGGAAACTCAGTCCGTATATGAGATGTATTATGAATTTGAGGAGCCGGTCAGGAAACTGGCAGGACACCGTATTCTTGCGTTAAACCGTGGTGAGAAAGAGAAATTTATCACTGTTAAAGTAAATGCACCGGAGGAAGACATCCTTCGTTATTTGAATAAGAGAGTGATCAAAAAAGACAACCCGAATACAACTCCGATTCTGAAAGCAGTTGTAGAAGACAGTTACAAACGTCTGATCGGACCGGCTATCGAGCGAGAAATCCGCAGTGACCTTACTGATAAGGCAGAAGACGGCGCGATCCATGTATTCGGCAAGAATCTGGAACAGCTTCTGATGCAGCCTCCAATCGCAGGCAAAGTCGTACTTGGATGGGACCCTGCGTTCCGTACAGGCTGTAAGCTGGCAGTTGTAGATGCAACAGGTAAAGTTCTGGATACAACAGTTGTTTATCCCACAGCTCCGACTACTGAGAAAAAGATCCGTGCTGCCAAGGATACAGTGGAAGGTATGATCGAAAAATACGGTGTATCCCTTATTTCAGTAGGAAACGGTACAGCATGTCGTGAATCCGAGCAGGTGATCGTAGATATGCTCAAAGAAATCCCGGAAAAAAAGGTGCAGTATGTTATCACAAATGAGGCAGGAGCATCTGTGTATTCTGCAAGCAAACTGGCGACAGAGGAATTCCCGAACTTTGATGTAGGACAGAGAAGTGCGGCTTCCATTGCAAGACGTGTACAGGATCCGCTTGCAGAACTGGTTAAGATCGATCCGAAATCTATCGGTGTGGGTCAGTATCAGCATGATATGAACCAGAAGAAACTGGATGAAGCATTAAGCGGCGTTGTAGAAGACAGCGTAAATAAAGTTGGTGTAGATTTAAATACAGCATCTGCATCTCTGCTTGAGTATATTTCCGGTATCAGCAAAGCAATTGCCAAAAATATCGTAGCTTACAGAGAAGAGAACGGTCAGTTTACAGACAGAAAAGAACTTCTCAAAGTAGCGAAATTAGGACCGAAGGCATTTGAACAGTGTGCAGGTTTCATGCGTATTTCAGGTGGAAAGAATCCTCTGGATGCAACAAGTGTACATCCTGAGAGCTATGAAGCAGCATCTGCACTTCTTTCAAAACTTGGATATAAGCCAAATGATGTTGTGGCAGGAAATCTCCTTGGACTTTCCCTGCAGGTAAAAGACTATAAGAAGATGGCAGCAGAACTGGGAATCGGTGAGATCACACTTCGTGATATTGTAAAGGAACTGGAGAAACCGGCAAGAGATCCTCGTGATGACATGCCGAAACCGATCCTTCGTTCAGACGTTCTTGAAATGAAAGATCTGAAAGAAGGAATGGTGCTGAAGGGAACTGTCCGTAATGTTATTGATTTCGGTGCATTTGTAGATATCGGTGTACATCAGGACGGTCTGGTGCACATTTCCGAGATGACAGAGAGATTTATCAAACATCCTCTGGAAGCGGTGAGTGTAGGGGATATCGTAGATGTAAAAGTAATCGGAGTTGATATGAAGAAAAAACGTATCAGCTTATCTATGAAAGGATTAAATAAATAACATCAATAAAACAGGGATTACCACTGCAGACCGGATATCTGCAGGAGTGATCCCTGTTTTTGGGGGTACTGCTGTCTGCAGTAACAGTTATTCTGTTTCCCGGTGTGATGTGAGGTGTTCTTCAAGGCTGCGTGCTGCAATGCTCTGTGGCCTTTTTACATTGCGGATCAGACAGATCTTTCGTTCAGGAAGAGGCTCTTCAATGGGAATCTGGACGATTTTCCCCTGAGCAATATGTTCAGCAGCAAGCTCTTCAGGGAAGAATCCGATTCCCAGGTTGTGCTGCACCATAGGGAAGATCTGGTCAGTAGTTGCCACTTCCATATCAGGTGAGAAGGGAAGATTATGGCGCATAAAATACTGTGTATATAATTCTCTTGTACTGCTTCCGGGAGCAATCCCGATCAGAGGGATATCCTGCAGATCCTGAAGACAGTGTTTGTTGGAAGCTGTTTCCGCATATTCCTCTCCACCTATAAGGATCTCGCGGAAAGAATAGAGGGGAATTCTCTGAAGTGGCTTTTTCAGGGCGACAGGTGTGGTAACTACTGCAAAGTCTACCAGACCGTTTTCCAGTGCCTGAACTGCCTGTGGTGTGGAATGATTAGAGATTCTCAGCTTTACATGTGGATAACGGTGATGAAAGACTTCCAGTTCGTTCAGCAGGAATAAACGCAGTGCGATTTCACTGGCGCCAATATTTACAAGTCCGCTTTCCAGACCTTTATCTTTGAGAAGTTCATTTTCTCCTGATACAAGCTGTTCTATTGCAATTGATACATGTTCAAAAAGTCTTTCTCCTTCAATGGTCAGCTGTACTCCGCGATTGGAACGGATAAAAAGTTTACATCCCAGCTCATTCTCCAGAATATTCATACACCGGGTAATGTTAGGCTGATTGTTTCCCATACG
>ENA-OQAB01000420-OQAB01000420.1-human-gut-metagenome-genome-assembly--contig:-NODE-420-length-23983-cov-3.412140_pt1 | contig 23983 bp, 26 predicted proteins | sample MGYA00242490_ERZ504517 | MGnify/ENA primary metagenome ERZ504517 (study PRJEB26092, sample SAMD00036298) | human gut metagenome | host: Homo sapiens | study: EMG produced TPA metagenomics assembly of...
AATAGCTCTTGTCTTTGATGTAATTAATTTTTCTACCGATTCTGGATCTAAGCACAACGTATCATCTATATCTGCAAAAACAGGATTTAATTTTGCTAATAAAATAGCATGATTAGTAGAAACAAACGTCAAAGGCGTTGTAATAACTTCATCATCATCAAACCATTCATATTCTTCTTTCATAATCTCAAAAGCTAAATTTAATCCTACTGTTGCAGAATTTAAATAATGTGCATTTCTCAATCCAGTATAATCTTTCCACATTTCTTCAAACTCTATAGTTTTAAACCCCATACCAGTCCAGCCCTTTTCAAGGCATTCTCTTATCTCATTTAAACAACCCTCTACATCAAAAGTTGGAACAAACAATTGTATTGCCATATTAATTTCTCCTTTTCATCTAAAATATTTTAATTTGTTATTACAATATTTATACAATCATAAATATTGATTATATAAATCGATACTACCTCAATATTTTTTGAATCTGTCTCCATGCATTAAAAAATTCTTGTTTTTTATATAAAAAGAATATTAGATAAATAGAAATATTTAAAAGAGCTGAAATTTCAATCTTTAAATTAATTATAATTTCAAAGAAAATAAGAAACAGTAACTCTATAAAAGAATTCTTTATTACTGGCAAATCATATATCTTTGCCATTTTAACTTCGCATAGCTTATATTTAAAATACAGAACAAGTACAAGCAATACTATTCCCATCTTTAAATCACAAAAAAACACAAAAATACCTGTACCCATTAAACACAATATAATTGAATAAAAAGTAACCTTTAATAGTTTTTTTTCGAGTCTTAAGGCTTTCATGTAATTCGATAATAATAAGTTATATTTAGTTTCAAATATAAGTATAGGAATCAGTATACCCAAATACTCCAAACTGGCACCATATTTTGGTAACCAAATATTTACAATCAACACTATCGGATAATAAAAAAATAACAAAGAAAATAACCCTTTGTAAAGTACATAGTTTAGACACTTGTACAGTAACGCAGCATCATAATCCGTTAATTTCTTTAAAAACGGGAATAAAGCTATGCCAACGGAATTTATAAAACTTAAGAAAAACATAACCATACTCAATGAAAAAGAAACGACGGCAAAAACCTCTATAGACCAATATACAGATATCGCCCATCTTATTATCCCTAATATTAAAAGTCCTAAAAAACTACTGATCAGTAATTTAAAACCGCATTCCAAATTATTTTTGTAGTCAAAAATCGCCTGCCTAAAAAAACAATGATTTGGTAACTGAAAGAATATTTCTTTACACAAAAATATACTGTACAATGCCGAGATATATCTTGTTATCACCAAAGCCATAATCAAAGTTTTATAGTTATAATCAATGCAAAATACGCTGAGAATTATTCCAAAGACAAAAATAAATTTATCAAACACTACTACCTTAGAATAATCTTTGATCCTATTACTCATTTGCAAAACATAAGTATTGAACCATATTAAATGCTGTCCAATGGCAATCACACAAGTCCCTATGCCAACATATCTTTTTACAGGATCGAAAACCAGTTCTTGCAAATAAAAAAAGTAATTATCGAAAAACATGCTATCATAGTAACGGCAATAACATATTCCCATACTAAAACTTTAAATTTTATATCCTCATATCGTATACCACCATACCTAAGATAAATCCCTTCCGGTAATCCAAAATGCAAAAAACCAATATAATTGATATAAAATAACATCAATTGAATAGCGCCGTATTCTCTAATATCAACTAATTTCGGTAAAAACATAACAAAAATCGTTGAAAGAATCGTTGTTATTATATTAGCTCCAAAAGCGTATGACATATTTAGATAAAAAGTCTTTCGTATAAACGCCAACTCATTCTCCTGCTCTAATCTTTATCTGTAATTTTTTGTAATAAACACGAAATCAACGTTTCTATATGTTTCTCACATCTAACTATATTCAAATTCACATTTTAATTTTTTACCATTCTAGATAATTATCCATCTATGCTAACAAACAACTAAATAAGCTAAAGAATTTATTAACCGTCTGCATATTAGTTACTATCTAAACCTCTCAAGCCATTTGCAAAATTTATAATTATTCTTAACCATATCAGGGAGCTTTTGATACGGAGATCGCATGAATTTTAAAATATCATTAAATCTATCTTTAAAATCATCAGCATTTTCAATAACAAAAATATTATTAGGATTATAAAAATCATAATTAACAATATCTTTATTATTAGTAATCAATTTTCTGTTTAAAAACATTGACTCAAGTGTTCTTAATGTACAACCGCTCTGACCTTCCATCTGCAGTTCTAGTATACATTTAGATTCCAATATGATTCTTTGTATGTCCTCATACTTTAAAAACATATTTGTAGTTTCTTGCAGTTCATATTTGTTGTATTTTTTTAACACACGGAAAATATGGAAGAAATTCTGTACTTTATTTTTCCGCAAAACCTCTTTTATATCTAATAAATTTTTTAGTCTTACATTAGTTTTATCTGCACCAACATAACAAACATCATATTTTAAATCATATTTAATATTTTCTTGATGTTCAGTATAATACTCAGGACTATATTCAATGTCAAACTCCTTAGAATCAGATATATCAAAAGTATATACTCGCCAATCTTTAGGAATATTATTCGGTTTTATTCTGCTATTTCTAACAGCATTCGTATAATATACATATTTAGAAGCTACCGCATTTTTTTTAGAAATATATTTGAGGATATTATTGTTAAACATAGCATCATTTATTATGATCTTAGTATACTCATTTAAGTTTTTATTCCAATCTCCAAAGAAAAAACTATCCAATCCCGGTATGGGTATAATAATCCTTCTCAATATACGCAAACCTATATTATTCAAAGGGGTATATATTTCTTTTATATCTACATTATCATACTGACTTGCTGCATCTCTATACATATCATATATACACGAATATAAAATCAATATTTTTTCTTTACTCAATTTACTTACCTCATCAGGATAATATCTTCATATTTTTTTACACACTGCTTCATATCAAAAGCATCACAAAAAACTTTTTTTTTATTTATGGTTCTTAAATATTTCTCCATAACTTTGCATAATTCTTCTGGAGTTCCAGGAGCAACAATGCGTTCCTTATCTAAAATTTCAGCTACCTCCCCAACATTGGTCGCAACACAGCTTGCACCGCAGCTAAGGGCTTCGATCAAAGCATTAGGAAAAGCCTCTCCCAGTGAATGTAGCACATATAAATCACATGCCGAGTAAAAAACGGGCAAATCATTACGCTGCCCTAAACAATATATATCCTTATTTAACACAAGATTATTCTTCTTTATCAATTTCTGCAATTCATGGTTTTCTTTATCGATGTTTGTACCACACATAACTCCTATTATTTTCTTATTGCGACTTTTTAATAAGGCCATCGCTTTGATAAAATTAGGAACATCTTTAATGGGCGACCACTTGGAAACGGACAAGACGATTTTTTTATCTGATAATCCAGTACCTAAAATTTTTTCTAAATTTTCACGTCCATTATCCACATAATGATAAAAATCTGCATCTACTCCATTATTAACAACAAAAGTGTTTTTATTTTTCCAGCCTATTTCTTCATGGACTTTTTTTGATTGTTTCCCATTATAGGCAATACAATTCACCAACCTGCTAAACATAGCTAACATTCGTATAAGAATAAACGTTAGTAATTTATTATTCTTATAGCTAATGTCACTATGCCTAACATTCCAAATGATCTTTTTAACACCTTTTATTTTGCCACAAATAAGTCCGATAAAATTAGCATGATACATCCAACAATCGATTATATCAGTGGCTTTTAAAAGATTACATAACTCTACAAATGTGCGAAAAGGACGCCTTCTTATATTTAATACTCTAACTGTTTCACCTAAATTTATTAACTTCTTGAAATAATAATCATCGCCAACACCTAAACTGACCACAGTATGATGGACATTAGTATTTTGTTTAAATTTTATAACATTATATAACATGGTCTCAGCTCCGCCTTTGCCTAAACCTATTATAAGATGTACCACTTTTATTGTTTTCAAAACAGACTATCTCCATATCTCTTTCAAATCCAGTAATTCGTAAAATTCCATTTTCGCAACAGGAAAACTTATATTAATGAAATTTACAACTTCAATCTTTATTTATCTGAAATATTACATAAATTTTTTCTGATATGCTTTTTTATAAGAAAATTTATCATAAGTTCCTCATATACCAAGAAATTGCTTCATTCAGGCCATTCTTGAAATCATATTCAGGATAATACCCCAGCAATTTCTTTGCTTTAGAAATATCCGCGTTACTATGTTTGATATCACCTATACGATCCGGACCAAATTTAGGTTCTATGTTTTTGTTTAAAGCTTCGGCAATAGCATAATAAATATCAATCAAATATTCACGTCCACCATAAGCAATATTAAAAGCTTCTCCTGCTGCCTCATGTGGAGCCGCACAAGCCTTTAAATTGGCTTCTATTACATTTTCAATATAAGTAAAATCACGTGACTGTTTCCCATCACCATTGATAGTAGGTTGTTCATCATTCAATAATTGTTTTATGAACTTTGGAATAACTGCGGCATAGGTGCCATGCGGATCCTGTCTTCGTCCAAAAACATTAAAGTAGCGCAGACCATACGTATCTAAGCCATAATGTAATGTATATTGCTTTCCCCATTCCTCATCACATCGCTTAGATACAGCATAAGGTGAAAGTAAATTACCTTCTCGCCCTTCTGTTTTAGGTAAATTGGGTTCGTCTCCATAAACGGATGAACTTGAAGCATACACAAATTTTTTTACGCTATTTTGTCTGGCTGCTTCCAACATATTTAATGTTCCCGCAATATTATTAGCGCAATAAAAAAGGGGCATTTCTACGGATCTGGGAACACTTCCCCATGCAGCCTGATGAAGTACATAGTCAACACCTTGGCAAGCTTCTATGCAAAGATCAAGATTTTTTATATCACCTTTTATGAACGTATAATCAGGTTCACTAAGAAACATATCAACATTTTCCTGTTTTCCTGTAGATAAATCATCTAAGCAACGTACTTTATAACCCATTTCTAAAATTGTTTCACATAAATTGGAACCTATAAACCCAGCCCCACCAGTGACTAAAAATAATGAACCTTTAGGAAACTTTATATTCGCGTATCCCACCTTACAGCCTCCAATAACTATAACCAGCCTTTTGGTATTCTTTTTTATCAAATATACCTTTCAAATCCAATAATATTTTTATTCCTTTGCCATAAAAATCATTCACCTGTTCTATGGATAATTCGCTGAATTCATTATGAGCAACAGCAAGGATAACTGCATCCATCTCTTTAATCTTTTCAAAATTAACAAACTCAATATTGTATAATTTTTTTGTTTCTTTTCTATCCGCCGTTGTATCAGAAATAATCGGCTCAATGCCATATTCACGAAGCTCTTTTACAATATCAATTATTTTAGTATTCCTTGTATCCGGACAATTTTCTTTAAATGTAAAACCAAGAATTGCTACTTTGGCATTTTCAACTGGTTTTTTCGGCCTTTATAAGATGTTTAACTAAGTTTTCAGCGACATATTTACCCATGTCATCATTTATACGCCGTCCAGATAAAATGATCTGGCTGTGATAACCCAACGCTTCAGCTTTATAAGTCAGATAATATGGATCAACGCCAATACAATGTCCTCCTACAAGCCCCGGATAAAATTTTAAAAAATTCCATTTGGTACCAGCAGCTTCTAAAACCGACTTTGTATCAATACCCATTTTATTAAAAATAATTGATAGTTCATTCATAAAAGCAATATTTATGTCTCTTTGGCTATTTTCAATTACCTTTGCTGCTTCCGCAACTTTAATAGATTCAGCTTTATGTACGCCAGCTTCTACAACAAGTTCATAAACTTTTGCTATCACGTCCAGTGTTTCCTCATCCATGCCGGACACGATTTTAACAATATTATTAATGCGATGCTCCTTATCACCGGGATTTATACGTTCAGGAGAATAACCAACTTTAAAATCTATCCCACACTTTAACCCTGATTCTTTTTCCAATATAGGCACACAGATATCCTCTGTTACCCCTGGATAAACTGTAGATTCATAGACTACTATTGAACCTTTGGTTAAATTTCTTCCCAAAATAGTACTGGCACCTTCTACCGGTGTTAAATCAGGTGTATGATCAGCATTAACAGGAGTAGGTACTGCTACTATATGAAATTTCGCTTTTCTTAAATCTATTTCATTTGCTGTAAACTCAACTTTAGAGCTTTTAATTTCTTCATTACCAACTTCGTTCGTTGGATCTATACCAGATTTATATAAACTTATCTTCTCCGCATTCAAATCAAAACCAATTACTTTTACTTTTTTTGCAAAAGCAACGGCAATAGGCATCCCTACATAGCCAAGGCCTACTAAAGATAAAACTGTTTTACCTTCAATAAGTTTTATATATAAATCAGAAAACATTTTCCCATTCCTCTTTTCATAAATTTTATAACTTCATCGTTTTGGCAATAACTTGATTAACTTTATTCACATCAAAAACATCTTCCACCAATTTACGACCAACCAAAGCCATGTCTTTTACTAATCCAGGATTATTAATAAATTGTTTCATTTTCGCAACTAAAGCAGAAACATTTTTTGCCTTCTATCAAGTATCCATTTTTTCCATCTTCAACAGTTTCCCGACACCCAGGTACGTCTGTTGTTATAATAGCCTTGCCACAAGCCATTGCTTCTAAAACAGCCTTAGGTGTTCCTTCTCTAATAAGAGGGAAGCACAAACACAGAACATTGGGCAAAAAAGGGCCTCACATCCAATTGCTCACCAAAATATTCAATTACACCACTTTTTATAAATGGTTTTAGTTCCTCTTTAGTTAATGCAGACGGATTAGTATCATATCCCCCCAATAAAAGACATCTAACTTTTGGAAATTCCATCTTTATAATTTTACAGGCTTCTAAATATTCACAAATTCCTTTATCTCTAATTAATCGGCCCATAAATAGAAAAACTATTTCTCTTGGTAATTTTTGAACTTGAAATTTTCCTAAATTTACGCCAGAACCTCTTAGTAAAACAGTGTCTTTTCTTTCAACTATTTTAAGAGCTACAAATAACCTTATATCATCCTCATTTTGGAAAAAAATTTTTTCACAAAACTTCATTGCATATCTATACTCAATCGTTAATACCCATTTCACGATACTTCCTTTTACATCGTTAGAAAGAAATACAGATCCAATTCCAGCAATCAATGGATATACTTCCCTGATTCCCAAAAAACCAGCAACTATACTTCCATAAACCACAGTCTTAGCTTGATAGACAAATATCTTATCTGGTTTCTCTTGCTGCAAAACATTTTTAATCGATATTACTGTACTCAAATCATTTAAAGGATTTAATCCATTTCTATCGATTTTTATTGCACGATACTTTATCCCGTTATCCAAAAATTGCTGAGACCATTTTTTTTCATCTTCATTACCAATTGCAACTACTTCGTAACCTAATTTGCCAAACATATGCATCATATCCAATCTAAAGTAAAACAATGTCGGTGTATGGCTAGATAAAATAGCTATTTTCATAAACTACAATCCATAAAAATATATTTACGTATCATTTTCCCTGTACTCCTTCAGTACTGCTTTTTGTCAGCAGAACTTTGAATGTCTGCAACATGATCATCAGGTCTGTTTTGACGCTGACGTCCTGTATATACAGCAGGTCGTAGATCAGCTTGTCATAGGCACTGGTGTTGTATTTACCTGCTATCTGTGCCAGGCCCGTGATGCCTGGTTTTACGTTGTGGCGATAGTCATATTCAGGTTTTTGGGCAATAAACTGCTTGACGAAGAATGGTCGTTCCGGCCTGGGGCCGACGATGCTCATTTCGCCTTTCAGCACATTGAACAGCTGCGGTAGCTCATCAAGTCTGGTAGCCCTCATAAATCTGCCGAATTTTGTGATCCTTGGGTCCCCTTCCGCAGCCAGTACCGGCCCGCATTTGGCTTCCGCATCCTGCTTCATGCTGCGGAATTTATGTACAAAAAATGTCTTACCGTATAGCCCCACGCGCTCCTGTGAATAAAGCACCGGCCCTTTACTGTCCAGTTTTATCATAACTGCTGTTATCAGTATGACTGGCGATAGTATAATCAAAGCAGTTACCGCTACGGCAATATCTAAGATCCGTTTCAGTACTCTCTGTTCTGCTGTCAGCAACATACGTGTTACACGCTGCATCGGTATATCATCAACCAATAAAAAGCCTGTATTCTTGCATGCCAGTTCATACAGTGTCGGTACAAAAAATATTTGTTTCTTCGTGCTTCGCGCATAACGCAGTATTTTTTCTTTGTCTGCTATCGGCAGTTCCGCGCCAATAAAAACATAGTAGTTAGCGTCGATAAGCTGCTTCCAATTGGCCTGTTGACAGCTGTCACAAACAGACTGGAGCGCCTGCTCCAGACCATAAGTTTTGGCAAGTTTCTTCTGGATGCGTGCTACTTCTTCACCAGCTGCAAATAATACAGCCGTCTGCTTGGGAAAGTGCTTCCATTCCCACTGGTGACAGATATATTGCCAGATTGCCAGCAACACAAACGAAAATACCGCTGAATAAACAAGTACAACACGTGAATAATCAAATTGACGAAAAAAGAAAGTCATGGCCATCGCTATGATGTAAATATTAGTCACCGCTACCAATTAGATTAAGAAAAATATCTACCAGCTTTTTTGCGGATCAGACTGAACAAGCCATAGACGTTGAACATAAAGAACATCATAATGACCAGGATCGGCCAAAAATTCCAGATGGAATGCTATCTTATCCGTTTGTTTATTACCAAGTTCCAGTACCATAGCGATACTGGTAGCCAGATACAAACAAATTATGTCGCCTATGATCAAAACTATCTTGCGCAGCAAAGAATTATATCCCACTAGAATTCACCTATAATCAATACTTTTGTATTTTTTGTTTATGCTAAAATATTTCACCTGTAATTCATAATTATTGTACCACGGTTGTACCCCCCCGCAAGACATAAGCACGTTTTATTTTATATTTCAGTCTCATTTTTGCTCTTACTTATATTTTCATCGTACCTGTGCGGCAATATTTACAATCTCACTTGCCAGCACCTGATCTACAACAACAAAAAGCCTGACTCTATTCCCATAGAGCCAGGCAAAAAAATAACCCCTCTCAACTTCCGCTGAGAGGGGAATATTTTTATCTTCTATCTTACAATCATTATCTGCTTAAATCAAACAAAACTTTCATTAAAATGCGGGTACAACCGCGCCTTTATACTTTTCTTCAATGAATTTTTTTACTTCCGGGCTGGTCAGAGCTTTGTCCAGTTTTTGCAGTTCCGGACGCTTATCGTCGCCTTTACGTATTGCTAAGATATTGGCATACGGCGAATCCTTCGGTTCAGTAAAGAGAGAATCTTTGACTGGATTCAGTTGTGCTTCCATAGCAAAATTGGAATTGATAACAGACAGATCAACATCATCCATGGAACGCGGCAGCAAAGCTGCTTCTATTTCCACGATCTGCAGATTTTTAGGATTATCAACAATATCGCCAGGCGTACCGGAAATACCTACACCGTCACGCAACTTGAGCAGATTGGCGCTTTGCAGCAATGCCAGAGCACGGCCGCCGTTAGTAGGATCATTCGGGATTGCAACTTTAGCTCCGCTTGGAACATTATTTAAGTCTTTTAATTTTTTTGAATAAACCCCCATTGGTTCGATATGTACCTTGGTATAAGCAACCAGAGGCAGATTCCTTTCGGAAGCAAATTTCTCGAGATACGGAGTGTGCTGGAAGAAGTTGGCGTCTAATTCTTTATCAGCCAAAGACAAATTTGGTTTAACATAATCGCTGAATTCAATGATCTGCAGATCAACACCTTCTTTAGCCAGTTGCGGTTTGATCAGATTCAAAATTTCGGCATGCGGTACAGGCGTTGCGCCTACTTTCAGCACCACCTTTTTATCGCCGCTGTTAGCGACTGGTTTGCTGTCGCCGCCACAGCCGGCAACGACTAATGCAATGCTGAACACTGCCAGCAAAGCCAGAAATAACTTTTTCATAAACAATCTCTCCTTTAAAATGAATTTAACACAGTACCTATCTTAGCTCGGTCGGACTAACAAAAAAGCTCTTTCCGAGGAAAGAGCGCTTGCTTCTGCTTTCCTCTCATCTATCAAGAATGTTCTTGCAGGATTTAGCACCATAGCTAGGCTTGGTTGCCGGGTTTCACAGGGCCTGTCCCTCCACCGCTCTCGATAAGAGTGTGTTATTCGATTGGCATTATGATAGCTCAACTAAATAAGCTTGTCAAGACTTTTGCAAAAAATAAGGAACTGCTTCTGCAGTCCCTTAAAGATTTGTTAAATTTGTTACTCTTTACTGTATTTGGCAATGCCAACTTTATAAAAATCGTTGCCTTCGCTGTCGATACAGACGATAGCAGGAAAATCTTTAACTTCATAACGGCGAATAGCTTCAGGCCCTAAATCTTCATAGGCAATCATTTCTTCGCCTTTGATAGATTTTGCAATAACTGCTGCCGCTCCGCCAATAGCAGCAAAATAAACAGCGCCATGCTCCACGCAGGCATCAATAACCTCCTGCGACCGCAGTCCTTTACCGATCATCCCACGCATACCCTGTTCGATCATCGTCGGGGTATATTTGTCCATACGCCCACTGGTCGTCGGTCCGGCACTGCCAACTACTTCACCGGGTTTAGTAGGGCTTGGACCTACGTAATAAATCACCTGATCCCTTACATCGAAGGGCAATTGCTCTCCCTTGGCCAGTGCTTCTGTCATACGCTTATGTGCCGCATCACGGGCAGTATAGATGTAACCGCTGATACGTACTACATCACCCGCGTGCAGGTCTTTGATCGTAGCTTCGCTTAACGGCGCATTGATATATTTGATAATCGCTTCACTCATCTCAGGCCCCTCCTTACAATACCATTTCTGCACGGCGTGCAGCATGGCAGTTCAGATTAACGGCAATCGGCAGGCCGCCGATATGGGTCGGTGCATATTCAATATTAACAGCTACGGCAGTAGTGCTGCCGCCCAGTCCGGAAGGACCTACGCCAGTCATATTGACACGTTTCAGCAGTTCTTTTTCAAGTTCTGCATACTGAGGATTAGGATTGTGCTCCCCTACCTTACGAGTAAGAGAATACTTTGCCAAAAGTGCAGCTTTTTCCATATTACCGCCAATACCGACACCTACGGTAACAGGCGGACAGGGATTAGGGCCGGCACTGCGCACGGTGTCGACAACGAATTTGATAACGCCTTCAACGCCGTCAGCCGGTTTAAGCATTTTTAGTGCGCCCATGTTTTCACTGCCGCAGCCTTTAGGCGATACGGTTATTTTGACCTGTTCACCGGGCACTATCGTTGTATGAATGATCGCCGGCGTATTATCACCGGTATTTTTACGTACAAATAAAGGATCATCAACAGAAGATTTACGCAGATAACCGCCAACATAACCATCGGCGATACCGGCGTTGACCGCTTCATAAAGATCTCCGCCTACAAAATGTACTTCCTGTCCGATTTCCATAAAGACAACTGTCAAACCGGTATCCTGACAAATCGGCACGTCTTTGGCTTTTGCTAGTTCGGCATTCTCAACGATAGTCGTCAATATTTCCTGCCCCAAAGGAGATTCTTCGGTGGCGATAGATGCTTTTAATTTTTCCAGCAGCTCTTCCGGCAGGTAATAGCAGGAATCTTTACAAAGCTTACTGACAGCAGCAGTTATCTCCTGAACTTTTATCTCGCGCATGATAGCCTCCTTATCTGCCGACACGTTTCATAGTGTTGGCACGCACTTCTTCTGGATCGACTTTAATGCGGGCAATGCCTGTTTCCATAGCAACACGGGCCACTGCGGCCGCAACTGCCGGCGCAACACGCGGATCAAATGCATCCGGAACAACATAATCGGCACGCAGGTCTTTCTCGTCGATCAGTTCGGAAATTGCATAAACAGCAGCTACTTTCATTTCTTCAGTGATTGCTTTAGCGCGTACATCAATAGCGCCGCGGAACACACCCGGGAATACAGTGACGTTGTTGACCTGATTCGGACTGTCACTGCGGCCGGTACCTGCAACAGCAGCACCAGCTTCGATAGCGTCAGCATAAGAAGTTTCCGGAACCGGATTGGCAAGTGCAAAAACTATAGCTTTATCTGCCATGCTGGCGATGATTTCTTTCGTAAAGACGTTAGGAGCGGAAACACCGATCAAAACGTCAGCGCCTTTGGCTATATCCGCCAAAGTGCCTTTTTTATGTTCTTTATTAGTGACTGTCGCTAGATAAGACTGGATGCGGTCAAGATTAGCGTCAATGCCTTCATACAAAGCGCCGAAACGATCAACCATGGTTACATTTTCAGCACCCATGCTGATAAGCAGACGGCCGATAGCAGAGCCTGCTGCGCCGCAGCCGTTAACAACAAATTTAGCTGTTTTCATATCTTTTTTCACGAAGCGCAAAGCACCGATAACTGCTGCCAGACAGGCAATTGCAGTACCGTGCTGATCGTCATGGAAAACAGGGATATCGCAGATTTTCTTCAATTCGCATTCGATATCATAGCATTTAGGAGAGGAAATATCTTCCAAATTGATACCGGCAAAGCTGGGCTGCAGGAAACGTACAGTTTCAATAATTTTAGCAGGATCTTTAGTATCGATACAGATAGGTACAGCATCTACATCGCCAAAGGTTTTAAATAGTGCTGCCTTGCCTTCCATTACCGGCATTGCTGCTTCCGGTCCGATATCTCCCAGGCCGAGTACACGGGTACCGTCGCTGACGATAGCGACCATATTGCCGCGGCAGGTATATTCAAAGGACAAGTCTTTATTTTCTTTGATTTCTTTACATGGTTCAGCAACACCAGGGGTGTATGCCAAGGCCAAATCTTCGCGGGTTTTAATGGGAACCTTGCTCACAACAGCAAGCTTGCCATGGTTTTCTAAGTGGAGTTTCAAAGCATCGTCACGTAATGTCATACATTATTACCCCCGTAATTTCAATTTAGTATATACTAAATATTGTAAATGAATTATACTGCTTTTTCAAGTAGCAAGCGTCAGAATTTTAAGTTTTTTTACAAATTAAAAGCTTACCTGACACGATGGCACTATAATTTGTAAAGCTCAGCTTCCGGGCGTTCTCCTTCTTTAACAGTTAATACAGCAAACGTAGCTCCCATTTCGCTGCGCGGTAAAACAGGGCTGCCGGGATTAACAAGCAGTACATCACCGAACCATTTTACCAAAGGTACGTGCGTATGTCCGAAAACCACAATATCAGCTTCCAGCTTACGTGCCCACCAGGCCAGTTCGGATACCTGATACCCATGCAGATAACGATGTCCATGCGTCAGCCAGATACGCTGCCCCGCCAACGTAATAAATTCGTCTACATTTGCTTTCCCTTCGCCGAGATCTGTATTGCCGCATACTGCCAGTAACGGCAGCTTGGTTTCGGCAACTAAAAAACGTCCATCCTGACTGTAATCTCCGGTATGAAACCAATATTCAACAGGCGGCACAGCATGCAGAACCTGCCTGATGGCTTGTTTGCTGCCGTGAGTATCGCCGGTAATACCGATTTTCACTTCATTTTCCCCCAATTCGCAACAAGTTTTTTAATAGCTTTGCCGCGATGGCTGATTTTATTTTTCTCCTGCATCGTAGCTTCGCCCATACCCTTATGCAGTTCTGTTGACCAAAACAGAGGATCATAACCAAATCCCTCTGTCCCTAACGGCTCATGCAGCAGCATACCGTCACAAATGCCGTCGCTTTCCAATAAAATTTTTCCGTTAGGAGCTGCCACGGCTAATGCACAACGGAAACGGCAAGTACGTTTTACCTGAAATTTCATCGTCTGCAGCAGCAGTTTGTTGTTTTCTTCGTCCGTAGCTTCCTCGCCGGCATAACGCGCACTGCGCACGCCTGGAGCCCCCTCCAGCGCCAGTACTTCTAATCCTGAATCATCGGCGATACATGGCAGCCCTGTTTCTTTAGCATAATAAACAGCCTTCAGTCGGGCATTGGCCATAAAAGTTTTCCCTGTTTCTTCTGGTTCAGGCACATTCGGCCATTCTTCCAATGAACGTAATTCCACCTCCAAATCTTTCATCAATACTTTAAATTCTTCAAGTTTCCCGGGATTACGTGTTGCAATAACAATTTCTTTCATTAGTTTTCTTTACTCCGTTTCCTAATCTTTGAAGGCATCAGCCTATTTTAATTACAAACTTTCTATTTCACCATCAGCTATGTGCTGCACTAAAACATACTGCCATTTGCCATTACGTTTTTCCAGCTGTGCTTCGTCATAAGCAGTTTGCCGGCATTCACTGCAGGTATCGCGTTTCAACGAAACGATAAACGCGCTCTGATCTCCGAAGCGTGTTCCTGCAGCCGCAGTCCTGATCGTAAGATAACCGCTGCATTGCCTGCAATAATGAGCGGTCTCGATCTGTTCTTCTCTGATCCCTTCTTCATCATAATAAATGCTTTTCTTCCTGCTCCAGCTATTACCGCATTTTGCCAGCAGCTCTTTTCTGGTGCTAAACCGACTGCGCCACAATTCACCTGTTTCAGCAATCAGCTGATCGACACGTTTATTACAGCGCTCATCCTGCTGCCGCAAATCGCTTTGGTCAGGCTCTACCACTTTGCTGTAGTCCATATCCGCCATTGCCAAAATGATACCTGTATTAACATAGGGCAGCGCAGCCTCTACAGAATAGCCGCCCTCCAGTACTGCAATATCAGCCTGCAATTTATCGGCTAATTTGGCATATCCCTGCGCTGTTACAGCCATTGAAGCCAGAGGATCACTGAAATGATTATCCTGACCTGCTGAATTAATGATCAGCTCCGGCTCAAAATCATCAAGAATATGCTGGATCAGACCATCATATAATCTGTGCAGTCCCTCATCACCTGTTCCCGGCAGCAGCGGCAGGTTGATATTTGTACCCCAGGCTGCCGGACTGCCGGCTTCATCAGGAAAACCCGTACCGGGATACAAGGTCCTGCCGTCCTGATGAAAAGAAATATATAAAGTATCAGGATCATGATAAAAAATATCCTGCGAACCATCGCCATGATGTACGTCAGTATCGACAACAGCGATTTTTTTGATTCCATAAACACTGCGCAGATACTCCACCATCACCGCTTCAATATTAACAGTGCAAAAACCGCGGATTCCGTGAACTACACGCATTGCATGATGCCCAGGCGGCCTGACTAAAGCAAAAGCCCGCTTTACTTCACCTGACATTACTGCATCAGCTGCGGCTAAACAACCGCCTGCAGAAGTAAGGTGCGCCGGTGTGATAAGACGTGCAATGGACGGCACGCCGATATGTGCACGCTGCAAATCATTGATTTCTGCCAAACGGGGGCGGTATTCTCTGATCTGCGGCAAATCAAAAAGCCCCTCTTCCAGCAGTTGATCACGCGTATATAACAAACGCTCCTGCCGCTCCGGGTGTGTAGGCGATATCATCCAGTCAAAAGCCGGAAAAAATATCAAGCCAAGCTTCGATTTCAAAATGCCACCTCCCTGCCAATGACAGTTTGCAGGATACCAGGCTTCAACTGCATCCTCAGTGAAATAATTTCACCACTGTCGTAATAGCCATGGATAGTTCTGAAAAACTCTTTACTGATCACTTCAGCTTCCTGCCCCGGCAGCTGCCAGGCTTTAGCCTGCTCATGCAGCCATGCTGCCAAAAGTTCTTCCGCCATTTTCATACTGAAGCCACTGGGCAGCCGTTCACGCTGTCCGCTCTCCGGGATCAGATAATACCCTTCCGTAGTATCGGCCCGCAGACTGGCAGCTAAAGTCGGCCGAGCCAGTGCCGCTCCGACTGCATTAGCAACAGTTGCGCCAGCCGGTATTTCCACAGGCAGTCCCATCCGTTCTCCCAAAGCCATAATCAAACCTGCTGCGCCACCGCCGACGCCTACAAGCAGCTCCGGCTCAAATTCAGTCCCTTTAATAACATCGTTGACAGTGTAAACAGGCTGAATACTCCATTCATGCAGCATTTCGTTAATCGTAGCTTCAATAACAGACACTGCCGCTTCGACAACCTGCCTGGCAACCTCAGCCGCTGTCTCACCCATCAGGCACAGCTGCTGCATCCCCCTATGAGCCGCCGCCTTATCACCAAAACCAACCCGCCCAGCTACTATCAAAGCATCTGACAAAGTCGGTTCACAGCCTCCCACTGCCATCGCCGGACCAATACGTTCAGGGCCAACCTCAAAACCGGTTTCTGTCCGACGGATACGGCTATCACCGCCAATGCCAACGCTTCGCATATGGAACGAACGTACAGCTGTCGGATAGCCGGCAACTTTAGCTCCATGTCTGGCTAGCAAAGGCAGTCCATTTTCCCAAAAAGCAATATCAGTAGTCGTCCCACCTACATCCAGCGAAATACTTTTCACCTGCGGTGCGCCCAGGGCCTCTATACCCAAAACGCTGGCTGCCGGTCCTGTAAAAATAGTTTCCACAGGCTGTTTCAGCGCTATATCTAACGGCAAAGTTCCCCCGTCAGCCTTTAACACATGTACCGGTGCAGTAATATTGCGTTCCTTCAGGCTGTCTTGTACCTGACGGCAAAAATTTTTAAAGGTTTTATAAACAGCAGCTGCAAAATAAGCAGAATTAGTACGCCGCACAAAATTCAATTCGCCTGATAACTCCGAACCGAGAAAAATTTTCTCATAACCGCAATCTTTCAGTTCTCCTGCAAGTGCATATTCATTTTCAGGATTACGTACCGAAAATTTTCCGGACACAGCCGCCATTTTGTTTTTTGCCTTAGACAGTAAGCCCTGATGCTTCTGCCAGTCAATACGAGCTGTTATTTTACCGCGATGATCGACATAGCCGCTCACATAATAAGGCTCTACAGGAAAGCTCTTACTAACATTCATTCCCGGTCCTGTCATCACAGCCAAAAATACCGGATCAGTTCGGCCTTCTGTTAAAGCGTTAGTTACGATTGTGCTGGAAATCACTACCCGTTCAATATTATAAACTTCCTGCTCCTGCAAAACCTCATCCAGAGCTTCTAAAATACCTTGCAATACTGCTTCATGTGTTGTTCTGCGTTTAGCCTGCGCTATTATTGTACCTCTCCCTATCAGCACGGCATCTGTAAATGTCCCGCCGACGTCAATTCCCAGTAGCATATCCTCACCCCGCTTTTCCGTACATTCATTAACATTTTATAATTCCATATCCATACTGAAAAAACCTGCCAAAAAGAAAAATTATTCCAAAAAGAAAAACCGCCTTCCGGCGGTTTTAATTGAATTTTTATATTATGCCAGCAAAGCCTGCAGCTCATCTTTATGCAAAGTAATAATTTTTTTGACAGTATAGAGCGCAGTTCGTCCACGGCAATCCAGAAACAGCGCAATGTCCACATCCGGCATGCCTTCGACAGCCTGCTTCAAAGTAACGCCATGTTCCGGCACCAGCTCAAATTTTACAACCATCGTCTTCTTTACACCAGGTCCAAGCAGCATTGCTTCGAAATAGTCATCTTCACGCGGCGCTTCTTTTAAATTGACGCGTCCGCGCAGCTGGGCATCAGCATATTGTTCCTGCGGCAGATACACACGGATAAATGCATCCAAGATAATGCCTTCTTCTTTGCCATCGTTATGCATCGGCAGCTCAACTTCAAACTCCAGCTTATTTTCGCTGCGTTTAATCAGTCTGGCTTTAGTACGCTGAGTAACTTCAAAAAACATTTCTTCCTTGCCCTGAAGCAAGATATATATTCCGATTACAACAACTGCCAATAAAATCAGTGCTGCAATAACTTTTAAAATGAAAAGCATTTTTTAGCCTCCTTAGCGTGCCCTGCGATAGTTTTTTATAACAACGACCGGTGTTTTCTGACTGCCATTACCAAAGGATTATCAATCAAAATCTGTGCCACTTCATCAGCATTAACACCCTTGGAAAACCCCCAGAACACAGGAACGCTTCAAATCGTTAACATCCGCTACTGCCGCTCCAAAAGCACCTGTGCCGCTGGTAATTTCCTCGGCTACTTTACTGGGGTTATGCGGTCCGTAAACAATATGCTTGTCATATGGAGGCATCGTACCCGTAACGTCATCGATCAAACGTGCCTGTTCTCCTGCCATACGATAAAATACACCGGAAACACCCACGCATTTTGCCGCAAAGCCACAGATAACAGCAATCAAAACCCTCATTCCGCCTTCAGCATCGATCAGAGCCTGCATACTATGCCAGCCAGAGATACTGCCCTTGGACGGAAATAGACGGCACAAAACCTTTGCCAGCAAACCTGGCTTAAAATCCTCACTGCGTTTGGCCCCGCCCTGTGTAATAGCCACAACGCTTTCAGCAACACAAACTACATCATCAGGTCCTATCTTATCTCCGCCATATTCAACAATGGCTTCTACGATATCGTCGTGATGGGTCAGGATACGTGTCGGAACCGGCACGATTTCAAATTTTGTTTCCATCTTCTCACTCCTTGGCTGTTTCCTGCTGAAACAGCGCATTGATTTTATCAAAATAACAGGCATCTAAACGAATAATCTTTCCCTGTTGGTTGGTAAATAAATTACGGGTCCTGCCTTCAACCAGCACCACGCCATCAGCAAGCCGTATCACCTTGTAAGCAAAATCCATTTTAGCCCGGCTGAATTCAATCATTATCGTCTGTACTTCAAACTCATCATCAAAAGTACAGGAATTTTTATATTTCACATGCACTTCTGTAATCGGAAAAATAACACCGTGTGCCATTAAATCCAGTAATTCAACACCTGCGGCACGCAGATAAGCCACACGACCCATTTCAAACCAGCGCAGATAATTGGCATGATGCACCACGCCCATCATATCTGTTTCTACAAAACGCACCCGGTCACGGATAGCAATCATTTCGGCTTTCTCCTTTACTTACTTTCTTCAAACAAAACTAATTTATATTATACCACTTTTTACCATCAGGCTTCAACCAAAGTCAAAATTCTGCTTACAGCCTCTTTCACTAACGAAGCCAGTGACTTAGGCTCCACGCCAACTATTTCAAAATGATTTTGGCTCACGGGCAAAAGAACTTTTTTAGCAGCAGCGCTGCCGACTGCTTCCGCAATACGTGGAGTGATCTCACCCATCATAGCATTGGGTATGATGATGCCGATAGGGCCGACGATCAAATCTGCTGCTGCCGCTGAAATACAGATCGCATTTTCTCCTGTGGCTCCGCGCTTGACTCCTGCTTTGAGCATTGCTGCCGTTGCCAAAGCATTAGTGCCCAACCCGATAAGCTCAACCTGTTCCGGAAGCTTGCCGGTCAGTTGGCTTACGACCTGTGCGGCAAGTCCGCCGCCCATTCCATCTATCACAGCGATACGCATAATCTTCTCCTCACTTACGTCTTATATTTGCTTAATATTATAACAAAATATCTCTTTAATGAAAAATTTTCATAAATTTTACTTTGAAACACGAATTTCATCAGCTGAAAACATTGAAATTATTACTTTAATAGTCGATAATTATAATATAAGATTAAATTTTTCATTATTAAGGAAGTGAACATCATAGATACTTTACAGGAACTTTATGCTAAAAAGGGCTTTATCTGCGATATGGACGGCGTCATCTATCACGGAAACCGTTTACTGCCCGGAGTAAAAGAATTTGTCGACTGGCTTTATAAAGAAGAAAAAGAATTCCTATTCCTGACGAACTCCAGTGAGCGTTCTCCCAAAGAATTGCAGCAAAAATTAGCGCGAATGGGACTTGACGTTGATGAAAGCCATTTTTATACCAGCGCTTTGGCTACTGCTAAATTTCTGGCAAGCCAGTCTCCAAAATGCAGTGTTTATGTTATTGGCGCACCAGGACTTGTCAATGCTCTTTATGATGCCGGTATCACGATGAACGATACTAATCCTGACTACGTAGTTGTCGGCGAAACCCGCGCTTATAATTATGATATGATTTTAAAAGCTGTAAGCCTCCTACAAAAAGGTGCACGTTTAGTAGCTACAAACTCTGATCTGACGGGTCCCACTGAGACCGGTATCATTCCCGCCTGCCGTGCTTTGGTTGCTCCTATCGAACTTGCTACAGGAAAACAGGCGTACTTTGTAGGCAAGCCCAATCCTCTAATGATGCGTACCGGTCTGAGAATGCTTGGCGTCCATTCAGATGAAGCTGCCATGATAAGCGATCGTATGGACACAGATATAGTTGCAGGAATGGAAAGCGGCCTGACTACGGTCCTGGTACTTTCAGGTGTTACTGACCTTGAAAATATGCAGGTTTTTGCTTATCGTCCCCGTTATATTTTAAATGGTGTTGGTGATATCGTCCCCAAATAATATAGTAAAAGAAAAAGCTCCTGCAAAGCAGGAGCTTTTTTTATTGATTGACACGCTTTTGAAAATTACCAACAACAAAAACATTTTCTTCTATAATTATAAAAACTTCAGGATCGGCAGCCAAAAGCAGACGCCGCAGCTGCAGAAATTCACTTTTGGAAACTACGGTCATCAGAATTTCTCTTTCTTCATTTCTATATGCACCATAAGCATTCCATTTTGTAACGCCACGATTGACTTTTTCGAAGATTATCTTTTCCAATCCTTGCTTTTTCGTAATGATCAGCATCGTCAGCATTATATTCTGGAAATGTACCTTATCCAGCACATAATAAACGATACCCGTAAACAAAACTGAATAAATTGCCTGGGAAATACTGAAAATTACCGCACATGTCCCAAAAATAAAAATATTCAGCATCGCTGAAACCTTACCGACACTCAAATTTGAATGCTTCTGCATCAGTAAAAGTCCCAAAATTTCTTCACCGCCGCCGCTGCCACCAGAAAGCAAAGTCATCCCGGCACCAATACCGCAGATCACACCGCCTGCTACACAGGCCGTCAAATGTTCGTCGACCAGTAAATGATCTGCAATCGGCACTACAGTCAAAAACAAGCTGTACCAGCAAACACAGTAAATGGTTTTAGCAAGAAATTCCTTCCCAAAACGTTTCACGGAAACCGCCAGCAACGGTATATTCAAAATAAAATATAAAATACCGGCGATATTGGTATTGCCAAAACTGATACCGAACCAGCTTTCCATGAAGTGTCGTATGAGCTGGGCAATACCTAAAAATCCCCCATTATACAGACCAACAGGCACTATAAACTGATTCAAACCTACAGAATAAATCAAAGAACCGATAACAATCAATAACGTCATTCGCGGCGTCAATAACAATCTGCAGTAGCTCATAAAGCTTTCCTCCGCCAATATTATCTAATGATTTGATTATATATAAAACGCAGAACTAAGTAAATCCCTTAGAAAAAAATTTAATATTTATTTTACTGCACTTCCTGCTTCTTTATTATATTTTTTATTTCATCAACCCAGTATAAAACTTGCAAGAAGCTTGCCGTTATGCTATAATTCGCTATGGTGCATTGTGCACCAAACACTATGCGCCCGTAGCTCAGTGGATAGAGCATCGGCCTCCGGAGCCGTGTGCGGTGGTTCGATTCCACTCGGGCGTACCAATGAAAAAGACAGATGCAGACTTGTTCTGCGTCTTTTTTATTTTGCATAAATCATAAAGAACGAAATATAATACTTCGTTTATTCTGGTCATATAAAACCCTGCTGCAAATTACAGCAGGGTTTATTTTCAAACGTTATATTCATATTTTTGAATCGAACCGACAGAAAAATGCACCAAATAATCAGGATAACCATCGACAGGGATCCAAAAAGAAACTACGTCACCTAATTTACCGACTTTTTTACGATAACTGGCTTCACCATTCTTCCACGCTTCTTCTGCCCTGCAGCCCTTGTGCTGTTCTAACGGCTCAACTAAAGCACACTTGTTGCCCTCTATGCGTCCTGTACTGGGTGCGACTTTATTGGCAGCAATAATATTACGCTTTTTATCAATAAGCATTGCCGACTCCGGATAATTATCCCACATCAAATGAAACGCTTTAATTACCTCTGCCTTTTCCATACCTCCAGCTCCTTTACCTTGTCTTTCTCTGCTTTCATATTACCACAAAAAAATGACTTCTGCCAGAAGTCAAAAAATATCCCACAGCTTAAGCTGCGGGATATTTTTTATTCACTATATTCAGGTTCACCAATAATATCAATTCTTTTTTTCCGGGAACGCACTTTTTCCCAATATGTAAAATAAGCTTTTGTTTCTGCCACAACTACTCCACTCAATCCCAGCAAAGCAATCAGATTCGGAATCGCCATTAAACCGTTAACGATATCAGCCAAAACCCAAATCGTTTCCAGCTTTAAAAAAGCACCGGACGCCACAAGACCAATGAAGACTAAACGATAAGGCATGATACTTTTCGTGCCAAAAAGGTATTCAATGCAGCGTTCACCGTAATAATTCCAACCCAAAATAGTAGTAAAAGCAAATAACACTAAACCTATCATCAATAAATATTTTGCCATTGCAGGGAAAGCCATTGCAAAAGCAGATTGAGTCATAGCCGCACCATTCAAATCGCCTGTCCAAACTCCGGAAACCACCAGAACCAAACCTGTCATTGTGCAAATAATGATCGTATCGATAAAAGTTCCCGTCATTGATACCAGCCCCTGCTCAGCAGGCCATTTTGTTTTTGCCGCCGCTGCTACAATCGGAGCACTGCCTAAACCGGCTTCGTTAGAAAAAATACCGCGCGCAATACCACTGCGCATCGCCAGCATAACAGTAGCACCCAAAAATCCACCAGCTGCCGCCGTAGGATTAAAAGCACTTTCAATGATAAGAGCAAATGCTGCAGGTACCTGATCTGCAAATACGATCAGTACTGCCGCTGTAGTAAGCATATAAACTAACGCCATAAATGGCACTATTTTTCCTGCTACCATCGCGATAGATTTCAAGCCGCCGATAGTTACGATTGCCACCAAAACAGTCAGAATAGCTGCCGTATACATGACCGGGATCCCTATGGAAAGATTAGTGATCTCAACGATAGCATTGACCTGTGTAAAAGTACCGCTGCCTAAACAGGCAACCATCACTCCGAATACCGAAAACATAACTGCCAGAGGTTTATATTTTTTACCAAGTCCCTGTTCAATATAATGCATCGGTCCGCCGGAAATATTGCCGTTGGCATCAACCGTTCTGTATTTCACTGCTAAAACACCTTCGGCATATTTAGTTGCCATACCGAAAAAAGCCGCCATCCACATCCAGAACAACGCTCCGGGACCACCTGCCTTGATCGCTGTAGCAACACCTACGATATTACCTGTGCCAACAGTAGCTGCCAACGCCGTACACAAGGCTTTAAAGCTATTGATATCGCCGTTGCCTGTATTTCTTGCAGTAAAATCAATTTCAATGCGGTTGGCAGCTTTATGACCTGTAATAAACCTAATCTTACAGTCAGTAAAATACCTGTGCCAATAAGCAAAACCATTAACGGCGGTCCCCACACAAAACTATTGATAGTGTTTAAAATATCCATCATTATCCTAGCTCAACCCCTCAAATAAATTAATTTTATTTCGTTGGTATTCCACGAAAATATTAACTAACAATATCCAACAACGTTTTCTATTGTAACACAATCGGAACTTTTTTCAAGCATTCAGACAATTGTATACAAGTATTCTTCTTATTTCACCCGCATTTGTGTATACAGTATGCAATTAGTATTAAAAATAAAGAACAAAAAGA
>ENA-OQAB01000422-OQAB01000422.1-human-gut-metagenome-genome-assembly--contig:-NODE-422-length-23874-cov-4.143218_pt1 | contig 23874 bp, 22 predicted proteins | sample MGYA00242490_ERZ504517 | MGnify/ENA primary metagenome ERZ504517 (study PRJEB26092, sample SAMD00036298) | human gut metagenome | host: Homo sapiens | study: EMG produced TPA metagenomics assembly of...
TTTTATTCTCAAGGCAGCAGGACTGACAGAAGGAAATCTTATCAGGGTAGCGTTGATCCTCTGTTATTCAGGCGGCGCAGGACTGGGCTTCCAGATTGCCAAGGGATTTTTTGATACCATTCCCTATGCAGTGGATGAGGCTGCTATTCTGGACGGCTGTACCAAATGGCAGGTATTTACAAAAGTAACTTTGCCGTTAAGTAAGCCGATCATTGTTTATACAGTACTTACGGCGTTTATGGCACCGTGGCTGGATTTTATTTTTGCAAAGGTAATCTGCCGGGCAAACTCTGACCAGTACACCATTGCCATTGGATTGTGGAAAATGCTGGAAAAAGAATATATTGACAGCTGGTATACAAGCTTTGCGGCAGGGGCTGTTCTGATTTCCATACCGATTGCGATTCTTTTCCTGTGTATGCAGAAATATTATGTAGATGGAGTATCCGGCGCAGTTAAGGGTTAATGAAAGAGGAGAATTATGAGGACGAGACAGGAATTAAAGAGACTATATCATTCTTCAGAATTTCAGAAAAAATATTTGTATGAGGGCAGTGACCTGGGGGCTGTCTGCACAGAGGAAGGGACCTCCTTCCTTCTGTGGAGCCCTCTGGCGGAGGACGTGAAGCTTCGTTTTTATAAAGACGGGGAAAAAGCTTCCTGTCATCAGGTCGTTTCTATGAAAAAGGCGGAAAAGGGAGTCTGGGCTTACCGTACAGAGGAAAATCTCCACGGAGTATACTATGATTATGAACTCACATTTGACGGAGAAAAAACAGTTACAGGGGATCCTTATGCAAGGGCCTGCGGAGTAAACGGGATCCGAAGTATGGTATGTGATCTCAAAGAAACAGATCCTGCAGACTGGGATTAAGGATAAGAGACCAGAGACATCTCCGGAAAATGTGATCTATGAGCTTCATGTGAAAGAATTTTCCTGGGAAGCTTCCGGTGGATTTAAAAAGGAAAACCGTGGAAAATACAGAGCCTTTACCGAAGAGCATACCACACTTCACGGAAACGGTGTGCATCCTACCGGACTTGATTATCTGAAAGAGCTTGGGGTTACCCATGTGCAGATCATGCCTGCATATGATTACGGCTCGGTAGATGAAAAAAGTGAAACAGATTTTAACTGGGGCTATGATCCGGTGAATTACAATGTGCCGGAGGGGTCCTATTCCACAGACCCGGAGCACGGGGAAGTGCGTATCCGGGAATTTAAGGAAATGATCCAGGCCCTTCACAGAAATGGTTTTCGTGTGATTATGGATGTGGTTTACAATCATATGTATTCACTGGATAATAACCTGAATCGTACAGTGCCCTGGTATTATTTCCGCACAGACAAAAACGGAGAGATTTCCAATGGCTCTGCCTGTGGAAACGATGTGGCAAGCGAGCGTCCTATGTGTGCCAGATATATTCTGGATTCGGTGATTTACTGGGTAAGGGAATATCATATTGACGGATTCCGTTTCGACCTTATGGGACTTCTTGACGTGGAGCTTATGAACCGCATCCGAAGAGAACTCGATACTGTTTACGGAGAGGGAGAAATCCTGATCTACGGCGAACCATGGGCGGCTGATGTGACAGCCATGGAGGACGGCGCAGCTCCGGCTCTGAAAAGTAATATACAGCTTCTTGACAAAAATGTAGGTATGTTCTGCGATGATACAAGAGACGCCATTAAGGGGCATGTGTTTGAGGCGGAAACACCGGGCTTTGTCAACGGGGCAGAGAGCATGGAGGATAAAATCCTGGACAGTGTAACTGCCTGGTGTGGAAATGACAGTGTAAAGGCTCCAAGCCAGATCATTACCTATGTGTCCGCCCACGACAACTGGACGCTTTGGGATAAGCTTGAAAAAACCATTTCCGATGAAAAACAGAGGGAGAAAGTGAACCGGCTGGCAGCAGCAATTTATATGACCTGTCAGGGAAATCTTTTTTTCCTTTCCGGCGAGGAATTTGCCAGAACAAAGGACGGATATGAGAATACCTACAATGCTTCCATAGCGCTGAACCGGCTGGACTGGGAACGGGCTTATGAATATCAGGAGTTAAGACAGTACTATCAGGGACTGATCGCTCTTCGGAAACAGCTCCCCGGCCTCTGTGACAAATCAGAGGAGGCGTGGAAAAGGATTTCCGGGCAGTGGAAAGAAGACGGTGCAGTTGGATTTCTGGTGGATAACCGGGATGAAGCAAATACATGCCCCTGGAAAAAGCTTCTGATCATTTATAACAGAACAGAAAAAACAGTAACAAGAGAGCTTCCGGAAGGAAACTGGGAAATTCTTCTGAATGGAGAAACAGTTTCTCTGGAAGGAACCAAAAAATACACAAAAGGCAGAGGCTGCGCCGGTAAGCGCGCTGATCCTGGGACAGAGGTAAGGATATGAAGTGGATTTACGGAAAACAGGAGTTGAAAAATCTGGAAAGAGGACAGGAAAACTGTTATCTTCTTACCAATGGCTTGGGTGGATTTTCTTCCATGACCATGACAGGCTCTGTGGCAAGAAACGATCACGCTCTTCTGATGGCCTGTGTACAGGCACCCAATCACAGATACAATATGGTACATCGTCTGAAGGAAAGTCTGTGTCTGGGTGAAGAGGAAATTGTTCTTTCTTCCCAGGAGTTTGCAGACGGATATAAGGAGGAGGGCTGTCCTTATTTTTCATCTTTTGTATTTGACGATATGCCCATATGGAGATTTCTTGTTCAGGGAGTGGAGATCCGCAAGGAGATTGCCATGAAGCAGGGAGAAAATACAGTGGCAGTACGCTACAGCATCAGAAACCGCAGCAGAAAACCTGCTGAACTGAAGATTGTACCTTTTTATCAGTTTACTGCAAAGGGCAGTGAGCCGGAACCAGAGCAAAAGTTTCAGTATACGAAAAATGCAGTGATTTCCAATGGAATGACTCTCTATTTCCAGACAAACGGAACACTGGATAATATAGAAGAAAGACAGGAAACATATTTTTACAGCTATGACGCCTGCGACGGACGTAGAGAGACAGGTCTTGCAAAGTCCGGACACATAATCACAGAAAGCGTTCAGCCGGGAGAGGAAAAAATCCTGAAGCTTGTATACTCCATGGAAAATGCAGATCAGGATGCAGACGTTATCATTCTGGAAATGCAGACTTACCGCAAAGCTCTGGAAGCAAAAGCGGGACTTCATAAGGAAATGGCAAAGGAGCTGGTAAAAAGCGCCAGCCAGTTTGTTTCCAGAAGGGAATCTACCAACGGAAGAACCATTCTTGCTGGATATCCGTTTTTTGAGGACTGGGGAAGAGATACCATGATCGCCCTTCCGGGGATATGTATTTCCACCGGCCAGTATGAAACGGCAAAGGAGATTCTCAGAACCTTTGCGGTCAATGAACGAGGCGGACTGATGCCGAATCTTTTTCCGGAGGGCGGAAACGACCCCCTTTATAATACGGTGGATGCGGCGCTTTTGTTTATCAACTGTGTGTATCTTTATTATCAGGCTGCCGGGGACAGAGCTTTTGTGCAGGAAATGTATCCGGTGATGGAGCGGATTATAAAGGCTTACCGGGAGGGAACCGACTATGGAATCCATATGGATGAGGATGGTCTGATCCAGTCAGGGGAAGGGCTGTGGCAGGTAACCTGGATGGACGTGCGGGTAGGAGATATTCTTCCCACGCCCCGTCACGGCAAGCCTGTGGAAATCAATGCTTACTGGTATAACGCGTTGTGTATTATGGATGAGCTTGCAGAGACAGCAGATAAAAAGGCAGTTTATACACAGCTAAAAGAGAAAGTAAAAGCTTCTTTTGTGGATAAGTTCTGGATGGATGACAAAAAATGTTTAAAAGATCTTGTTTCCGGAACAAAGGCAGATGCTCAGATACGGTGCAATCAGATCTGGGCAGTATCCCTGACCTTTACCATGCTGGACCCGGAAAAAGAACAGCAGGTAGTGGAAACTGTTTTTGAAAAGCTTTACACCCCATATGGAATTCGTACCCTGGAACAGGAAGATCAGGAAGTTCATGGACTTTATCAGGGGAAAATGGAAGACAGGGATATGGCTTATCATCAGGGAACGGTATGGACGTTCCCTCTGGGAGCTTATTATCTTGCATATCTGAAGGTGAATCAGTACAGCCCGGAAGCAAAAAAAATTCGTGAGAGAGCAGCTTGAGGTTATGGAAGCAGCCATGAGAGAGGGCTGTATCGGACAGCTTCCGGAAATCTATGACGGTGAAAATCCTACAAGGTCAAAGGGATGCTTTGCCCAGGCATGGAGCGTGGGAGAGATCCTGAGAGTATATGAAGCACTGGAAAAACTCTGAACATAGAATGAATAGAAAAGAGGAGACAGTTATGGAGAAATTATTAGAGCAGGTATTACAGGAAAGATATCACAAAACCATCAGGGAAGCCTCCAGTCAGGAGATTTATACAGCGCTTCTTCTGATCACAAAAGATAAAATGAAACATATGAAGCGGAATGAAGGAAAGAAAAAGCTGTATTATATTTCAGCAGAATTCCTTATTGGAAAGCTTCTTTCCAACAATCTGATCAATCTTGGTATGTTTGAAGAGACAAGAGAGGTTCTGGAAAAGAACGGTCATCACCTTACGGATATTGAAGAGATTGAACAGGAGCCTTCTCTTGGAAACGGCGGCCTTGGACGTCTGGCAGCGTGTTTCCTGGATTCTATAGCAACTCTGGGATTGAACGGAGACGGTGTGGGATTAAATTATCATGACGGTCTGTTTCGTCAGACTTTTGTGGACCATAAGCAGAAGGAAGAAAAGAATCCATGGATTACAGAGGATTCCTGGCTTACAAGAACAGAAACAACTTTCCAGGTTCCTTTTAAGGATTTTACCCTGACCTCTGTCATGTATGACATTGAAATTCCGGGATATAAAAACAACTGCAACCGCCTGCATCTTTTTGACACAGACACTGTGGATGAAAGTATCATCGGCGACGGTATCAGCTTTGACAAAAACGATATCAAAAAGAACCTGACCCTGTTCCTTTATCCGGATGACAGTGATGAGGCAGGCCAGCTTCTGCGTATTTACCAGCAGTATTTTATGGTCAGCAATGCCGCGCAGCTGATCCTGAAAGAAGCAGAGGACAACGGTTACGATCTCTACAGACTCTACGACCACGTAGCAATCCAGATCAACGATACTCACCCCACCATGGTGATTCCGGAGCTGATCCGTCTTCTTATGGAAAAAGGCTTCAACATGGATACAGCTGTTGACGTTGTGAGAAAGACCTGCGCTTATACCAACCATACCATTCTTGCAGAGGCTCTGGAAAAATGGCCGGTTGCATATCTTGAAAAGGTGGTTCCTCATCTTATGCCTGTGATCCGTGAGCTGGATGCCCGTGTGAGAAAGGACTACAGCGACGAGCGCGTTGCTATTATAGATAAGGATGACCGTGTGCATATGGCGCATATTGATATTCATTACGGATATGCGGTAAACGGTGTGGCTGCCCTTCATACTGAGATCCTGAAGGAATCTGAGCTGAAACCGTTCTACGATATTTATCCGGAAAAATTCAATAATAAAACAAATGGAATCACTTTCCGCAGATGGCTGAAGCACTGCAACCATGATCTGGCAGCTTATCTGGAAGAGCTGATCGGCGGAGAATATCTTGAGGATGCCACAAAGCTTGAAAAGCTTCTGGACTATAAAGATGATGAGACTGTACTGAAAAAACTCCGTCAGATCAAAATGCATTCCAAGGAAGAGCTGAGAGATCATCTGAAAATGACTCAGAATGTGGAGATCGACCCAAATGCGGTTTTTGATATCCAGATCAAGCGCCTCCATGAGTATAAGAGACAGCAGATGAACGCACTTTATGCAATTTATAAATATAAGGAGATCAAAAAAGGAAATCTTCCGAAACGTCCGTTGACAATGATCTTCGGGGCAAAAGCAGCTCCGGCGTATACCATTGCCAAGGATATTATTCATCTGATCCTGTGCCTGCAGGAGCTGATCGAAAAGGATCCTGATGTAAATAAATACATGAAGATCGTTATGGTAGAAAACTACAATGTAACCAAGGCAGAAAAGCTGATTCCTGCCTGCGATATTTCCGAGCAGATCTCTCTTGCTTCCAAGGAGGCCTCAGGAACCGGAAATATGAAGTTTATGCTGAACGGCGCAGTGACGCTGGGAACAGAGGACGGCGCAAATGTGGAGATCCATCAGCTTGTAGGAGACGAGAATATTTATATTTTCGGAAAACGTTCTGAGTATGTGATCCGTCTTTACGAAGAGGGAACCTACAGTGCGGAGACTCTTTATCAGGAAGATAAACTGATCCGTGAGTTGGTTGATTTTATTAAGGGAGAAGAGCTGGAAGCGATCGGAGATATGGAAAATCTGGAAAGACTGTATAAGGAAATCCGCTCCAAAGACTGGTTTATGGCCCTTCTGGATGTAAAAGAATATATTGAAACAAAAGAAAAAATGCTGGCAGATTATGAGGATGAGGCAGCATGGTCAAGAAAAGCTCTGGTAAACATTGCAAAGGCCGGATACTTTTCTGCGGACCGTACCATTGCCGAGTACAATCGCGATATCTGGAAGCTGTCATAAAGAGGTATATTATGAAAGAATCAGGAATTTTGATGCCGGTGTCAGCTCTTCCCTCCAGTACAGGAGTGGGAGAGCTGGGAGCTGACACCTTTCGGTTTATTAAAAATCTGAAACATTCAGGAGTAAAGATATGGCAGATACTTCCCCTGAATCCTGCAGGCTATGGAAACTCTCCGTATCAGCCTTATTCCTCCTGTGCGGGAGATGAAATCTACATCAGTCTGGAAGAGCTGTATAAGCAGGGACTTCTGAAAGTTTTGCCGGAGGCCTTTCGCAAAAATGCGGCAAAGGTGGACTATCAGGCGGTGAGAGAATGGAAGGAGCCTTATCTCCGGGAAGCCTGCAGCAATTTTCAGGAAACAGAGGATTATCAGAGGTTTGTGGAGCAGCCCTGGGTAAAAACCTATGGAATGTTTCGCGCCTTAAAAAAAGAAAATGGAAACCGCTGCTGGAATGAGTGGAAAGATGAGGATAAGAGCTGGCCGGAAACAGGGGCAGAGGTTCCGGATCATATAAAGGAAGAGGTTTACTACCAGATGTTCCTTCAGTATGTTTTTTACTGTCAGTGGATGGCAGTAAAAAAAGCTGCCAATGACGCTGGGATCCGGATTATGGGAGACGTGCCCTTTTATGTGGGAGTGGATTCTGTGGATGTGTGGGCAGGTAAGGACAACTTCCTTCTGGATACAGACGGCCGTCCCATCTTTATTGCAGGAGTTCCGCCTGACTATTTCAGCGCCACAGGACAGAGATGGGGAAATCCCATTTATGACTGGGATTATCTCAAAAAAAATGATTATCAGTTCTGGCTTGACCGGATCGGGTACAGCAGCAGATTGTTTGATATGATCCGTATTGATCATTTCCGGGCGTTTGACACCTTTTGGAAAATTCCGGCAACCTGTCCTACAGCCATTGAGGGAGAATGGATCGAGGCTCCCGGCTATGAGGTGCTTGATATGCTTACAGAAAAGCTTCCGGATGTGGAACTGATCGCAGAGGATCTGGGAGATCTCCGCCCGGAAGTCCTTACCTTAAAAGAACATTATCATCTGAAGGGAATGAAGGTTCTGGAATTTGTCCTGGATACTTCAGGCAAATATGCAGTGGACAGCTTCTCGGATGAGGAAAACATGATCGTCTATACAGGAACCCATGATAACAGTACACTGATGGAATGGTATCAGGAGCTCAGTGTTCCGTCCAGAAGAAAGATACGCCGTTTCCTGAAAAGGCAGGGGATCAAAAACGGTTCTGTACAGGACAGGCTTCTGGAATATACCTGGAGAAGCAAAGCAGAGTACGCAATTGTTCCTCTTTCTGATATTCTTGGAATGGGAAAAGAAGCACGACTGAACACTCCGGGTACCGTAGGAAGTCCAAACTGGGAATGGAGGATGCCGGACGGGGACAGGATAGAAGCAGGCCTTAAAAAATATGCCGGACATTTATCATCTATAAATCTATAGAAAGAATAAGCGTACAACCATCATTTCTGGCGGTCATACGCTTATTATACGAGGAAATAACATATGGAATTTACCGGGGTTTATCATAAAACTTCAGAGCAGATGAGCTATCCGTACAATGAAAACCAGCTGATTGTGAACATAAAAACCGGTTATGATGTCAAACGGGTATTCATACATTATGGAGACCCGTTTGATGCAGGTATTCTGGGCGGAAAAGAAAAATGGACAGGAAAACGGGAAGAAATCTGCTACAAAAAGCGGCTGAAGCATCAGCTCTGGTGGACAACCACCCTTGTGCCGCAGTATAAAAGATGTAAATATTATTTTGAGCTTCAGACAGACAAGGAAACCTGGTATTATTTTGAGGACGGATTTCTGACAGAGGAGCAGCTGCATATGGATGGAAGAATGCTTCAGTGTTTTATTGTTCCCTGGATGAACCCGTCAGATCTGAACAGAACGCCGGAATGGGTGAACGATACGGTATGGTATCAGATTTTTCCGGACAGGTTCTGCAATGGAACACCGGAGAAAAATACAGAGGATATCCTTCCATGGAGAACCGGACCGGTTACCAACAGAGAACGGTATGGGGGGAATCTTTCCGGAATCCGTCAGAAGCTGGATTATCTGAAGGAGCTGGGAATCAATGGAATATATCTGAATCCCATTATGAAGGCAGAATCCAATCACAAATACGATACAACAGATTATGAAAAGATCGATCCGGTCTTTGGAGATGAGAAGGAGTTCTCTCTTCTGGCAAAGGAAGCTCACGATCACGGCATCCGTGTGATGGTGGACGCAGTATTTAACCATTGCGGGCCAAAATTTGCTCCCTGGCTGGACGTGCAGGAAAAGGGACAGGCTTCCGAATATGCAGACTGGTTTATGATCAATGACTGGAGTGACCTTAAGAAAAAGGCAGATACCAGGGATGGACGATTTTATTCCTTTGCCTTTGCGGACGGAATGCCAAAGCTGAATACCAATAACGAAAAAGTGCAGGAGTATTTCTGTAATCTCTGTGAAAGCTGGATCCGTGACTATGGCATTGACGGTATCCGCTTTGATGTTGGAAATGAGATTTCCCACAGCTTTCTCAAAAAAATGAGAGAGCGGGTGAAGAAACTGAAGCCGGATATTTATCTTCTTGGCGAGATCTGGCATGACGCAAGCCAGTGGCTTATGGGAGACGAGTATGATTCTGTTATGAATTATCCTCTGATGAGCGGCATCCATGACTTTTTTATTGATCAGACAATGACAAAACATGACTTTGAATATATGGCCAATCACTGTTATACTATGTACATGCAGCAGTGCAACAATATACGTTTTTAATCTTCTGGATTCCCATGATACGGAGAGACTGATGAACCGTTTTCATGATCTGGAATCTTTTATCAGCACTTGCAGTGTTGTTTACAATGCCAGGAAGTCCGTGTATTTACTATGGAACAGAAATTGCAATGGAGGGCGGACACGATCCGGACTGCAGAAGATGCATGCCCTGGCAGGAACTGGATTCAGAGGAAAACAGACAGCGTATAGCAGAAATGAAAAAACTGATTTCCCTGAGAAAGCAGGAGCCTTCCTTTAAAAGCCTGTACTTTCATTTTCCGGGAAACTATCAGGAGAAGCGCTGTGTGGAATATATTAAGCTGGATGAACAGAATCAGAAAACGGAAGTGCTGTTGAACTGTTCAGAGGATTCTATAAAAGTGGAAGAACAGGGAGAAATCCTTTTTGCCCGTGGCTATATGAATGGAAGCCTTGCAAAAAACGGAACTCTCATACGAAGGATTTAACAGGAGGAAATGGATATGAACAGTAAAAAATGGTGGCAGAATTCTGTGGTTTACCAGATTTATCCCCGAAGCTTTCAGGACAGTAACGGAGACGGGATCGGCGACATCCAGGGAATTATAAAAAGACTGGACTATCTTCAGGAGCTTGGCATTGACGCCATCTGGCTGTCTCCGGTGTGCAGATCTCCCCAGGATGACAACGGTTATGATATTTCCGATTATCAGGATATTGACCCCATGTTCGGAAATCTTGATGACATGGAGCAGCTGATCTCTGAGGCAAAAAAGAGAAATATCCGTATTATTATGGATCTGGTGCTGAATCATTCCTCTGATGAACACCGTTGGTTTACTGAAGCAAAAAAAGCAAAGGACAATCCTTATCATGATTACTATGTATGGCGCGATGGTGAAGAGGGCGTTTATCCAAATGATATGGGCTCTGCATTCGGAGGCCCGGCCTGGGAGTGGGTGCCTGAGTTAAAGCAGTATTATTTTCATCAGTTTTCCGTAAAGCAGCCGGATCTGAACTGGGAAAATCCTAAGGTCAGAAGAGAAATCTATGATATGATCCTCTGGTGGATGGACAAAGGTGTTGGCGGCTTCCGTCTGGACGTGATCGACCAGATTGCCAAGGAGCCGGATCTTAAGATTACTAATAACGGACCGAGACTTCACGAGTTTATTCAGGAATTAAGCAGAGAAACCTTCCAGAAAGGAGATCTGATCACAGTTGGAGAGGCCTGGGGAGCAGATATTGACAGGGCAAAGCTTTACAGTAAGCCGGACGGAAGCGAGTTTTCCATGGTGTTCCAGTTTGAGCATATGATGCTGGATCAGGAACCGGGAAAAGAAAAATGGGATTTCTGTCCCCTGCCTTTTGTGAAGCTGAAGAAATGCCTGGAAAAATGGCAGAAAGAGCTTCACGGCTGCGGATGGAACAGCCTTTTCTGGGATAATCACGACCTTCCGAGAATCGTATCCCGCTGGGGCAATGACAGAGAATACAGAGTGGAGGCTGCAAAAATGCTGGCGACTGTTCTTCATGGAATGGAAGGAACTCCCTATGTGTATCAGGGAGAGGAGCTGGGTATGACAAATGTGCGCTTTGATTCCATTGAACAGTATCAGGATATAGAGATCCGAAACATGTACAGGGAGCGGTTGGAAAAGGGATATGCAGAGAAAGACATTATGGAATCCATCTATGCAAAGGGCCGTGACAATGCCAGAACTCCCATGCAGTGGGACGATACAGAAAATGCAGGCTTTACAACAGGAACTCCATGGCTGGGCGTGAATCCCAACTATACAGAAATAAATGCCCGAAGCCAGCTTCAGGATGAAAACTCTGTTTTTCATTATTATAAAAAGCTGATTCATCTTCGCAAAGAAAACAGCATTTTTGTTGACGGTGATTTTACCCTGCTGCTGCCGGAAGACGAAAATATTTTTGCTTATGTGCGGGAATATGAGGGCAGGAAGCTGCTGGTGGCAGCCAATTTTACAGATAAAGAGGTGGAGTGTCCGCTGTTAAAGGAGTGGGGAGTGCCTGCAGACGAGGATGGCGCCGCTAAGAGCCGGGACAATGGAGTGAAGCTTTTGATTCACAACTACAATGATCTGCCTTCCCAGCAGAAGCTGAGACCCTACGAAGCGATGATATGGGAGAAAGCAGAGACAGGAACTGAGATCTGATTTATGGAAAAATGGTTGTTATTATGTTGACAGAAATACCAATGGCAAACCTTTCGCCCGAATGTTTTTTATGAATCCTGGCTGTTTATCTGACAGGATAGATGCGGGAGGTTTCGGGAAATCCGGCAGAGATATAAAAGCTCAAAATGCAGTAATAGGGCAGGATTCCTAAGAATTTCACCCCAAAACTTGACACAGGGCCCAAATATAAAGCTGATATTGACAGGCTGCAGACAAATAGTTTACTTTGATTTTTGATAAGGTGCCTAGAAAACACCCCCGGGAATCTCCCGGGGGTGAAATTATATCAGGATTAGTTTGTGATAACAAGTTCAGTTTCTTTGTCAAAGAAGTGAGCTTTGTCCATATCAAAGTCGAAGCTGATAGGATCGCCGGTTTTAGCTGTTGTACGAGGATCAACACGAGCTGTGATCTGAGTTCCGTTTACGTCGAAGTACAGGAATACTTCTGCTCCGAGAAGCTCGTATACTTTAACGATAGAGGACATGGAACCGTTAGCGGAATCTGCAACGTCCTCAGGACGGATACCCATAACAACTGTTTTGCCTACATAGCCTTTATCTTTGAGAACTTTTGCTTTTTCTGCCGGAATCACAACCTCGTCATTGCCGATCTTAGCAACCAGATCAGAACCGTTTTCTTTGATCTCAGCGTCAAGGAAGTTCATCTGCGGAGATCCCATGAATCCTGCTACGAACAGGTTGCCTGGTTTCTGATACAGGTTCTGAGGTGTATCTACCTGCTGAACAACACCGTCTTTCATAACAACGATTCTGGTACCAAGAGTCATAGCCTCTGTCTGGTCATGTGTTACATAGATGATAGTAGCGCCCAGTCTCTGATGGATCTTGGAAATCTCGATACGCATCTGTACACGAAGTTTTGCATCCAGGTTGGAAAGAGGCTCGTCCATAAGGAATACCTTAGGATTACGAACGATTGCACGACCCATGGCAACACGCTGTCTCTGACCACCGGAAAGAGCTTTCGGTTTACGGTCAAGAAGTTTCTCAAGGTCAAGGATTCTTGCAGCTTCACGAACCTGTTTGTCAATCTGATCCTTCGGAACCTTGCGGAGCTTCAGACCAAATGCCATATTATCATAAACAGTCATGTGAGGATACAGAGCGTAGTTCTGGAATACCATTGCGATATCGCGATCCTTCGGCTCTACATCATTCATAACTTTGTCGCCGATTTTAAGAGTACCGCCGGAAATCTCCTCAAGACCTGCGATCATACGAAGAGTTGTGGATTTTCCACATCCGGATGGTCCTACAAAGATGATAAATTCTTTATCTTCAATTTCAAGGTTGAAATCCTTAACAGCCTCAAAGCCGTTCGGATAGGTTTTGTTAATGTGCTCTAATGATAAACTTGCCATTTTAATTTCCCTCCAGGTAATATTTGTAAAATATAGTTTTGCTCTTGTTTCGAACTGTACTCAGTATAACGAAAAGCTATAAAATGTACCAGAGAAGAATCCTACAAATATTTCAGAGGTTTGTTGACAGATTGACGAAAAGAACAGAAAGATCAGTCATTTTGCTACACCATTTCCATCTGTATTCTGCGTTCGTTCAGGAACATTCCCTGAAGCGCTTTTGCGTGGAAGCGTCTCTGGAACAGGTCGCATTTGCAGAGAAACAGATAGTAGACATTCAGGCCGCAGTCGTTCATGGTTTCAAAATTACCCTGGCCTTTTGCAAGAATCACATCTGCCTGTTCCAGAAGCGTCCGGGTTTCATTGCTGAGTCCAGGGAACCAGGTTCCGCCTACGTTGCTTCCGTTTCCAGTTACTTTTACAATATCAGTAAGTCCGATTTCTTCAGCATCTTCCATGGTTGCATCATTGACAACAGGATATCCCCGTACAATGACGGTAATATTCAGCTGGGGATATTTTTCTTTCAAAATTTTAACGGCAAGTTTATCAAGAACAATTTCTCCGCAGTTATCAGTAAGATAAACAAGAGTTTTAGCTGTGGAGAGATCTGTTTGGAAGTTGGCGTATTCCGTCTGGCTCAGAGGTTCCTGATTTTCATTTTCCAGAAGCTTAAGCATTGTTTCCTGACTTACATTTTCCAAAGCTGCAAAATCAATATAGTTTCCAATGCGGGCATAGAGAAGCGCTGTTTCCAGAGGGTCTGCGGAAGTACGGATTTTTTCCTCAACAGAAGCTTCCACATTCAGCATAAGCTGGTTGAATTCTTTTTTTATTTCCGTGTAATCTTCAGCAGGACAATTCCAGAATTCGCTGTAGAGCTTTTTGATCTCAACAGAAAGGCTGGGAGAGCAGTCCTGTTCCTCGGCACTGGAAAGAATTGACATGACCTTTTTCATATATTCGGTTTTCTTATCCATGTCTGGAAATTTCCGGATTTTTTCTTCCTGTTTATTTACTGCACAGCACATGCAATAGGGATTTAATTTCATTTGTAGTCCTTTCCGCCCGGATTCAGGGGCCAGTGTGATAAAAATATTATAGGACACAGGGAGAAACCGGGCAAGAGGGAGATGGTGAATTTCATAAAAGCTTACAGGGAGGAACTGAATAAGAAGCTTCAGAGAGACAGCTTTATAAGAATTTACAGAAAGACAAATGAATAAGAAACTATAGTGAGATGACGCTGCAATATTTATAAGAATCTACGGAAAGACAATGGAATCATAATCCACAGACAGAAAGCATTCTATGAGTATCCAGTGTGACAGACACAGAAGCTACATGATGCAGAAACAGCTCAGGAATCACCCGGGAAAACAGATGCTCCCGGGCAATTCTTTCCTGTATATTCGGTGGTGGTTAAATAACAGGCATGATAATTCAGGCTTTTATACTGCGCCTGCGTTGATACCGGGCCAGAAGATCTTCTTCCCTGAAATCTCCCGGATTATCGGAAACGTCACTGTGATACAGGATCCAGTCACTTACATTCTCCATAAACCAGCCTTGTTTTTTGAGAGAATTTATGATCTGACAAAAGCTGCCATGTGTCTGACCGGTCTCGTTATCACAGTAGACCAGGGCATTGGTTTCATCGGAAATTCTCTGGAATCTCATACGGGAAAAGGCATTGTTCAGTGTGGAATAAATACTTTCCGAATTATATTTCTGTTCCGTTTCTATTTTATGATTATCCATACGAATCAGCATTTTCAGCATAACATCGCCTCCTGTTGTAGTTGATTTCAGCAAAGAAAAATCTCCTGTTTTGCGCAAAACGGGATGTTATGATGTCTGCAGAGGATCAAGCATGATTACCTTTACTGCCTGTAAAAAGTATAGCATCTAAAGAAGGGGACAACAAGAAAAATCGTTCGACAAATTCTTTGATTTTATGCAGTTTCAGGGAAATTGAACTTCTGTTTTGCCACTATACGGCCTGCGTTATTTACGGTTTGGAGCTGCCGTTGTACCCGGAATATTCAGAATTGCTTCTTTTCCGATTCCTTTAATAAGGCAAAGATATGGTTTAGGCTGCTTACAGAAATCAGGAAAAGTCAGTGATTTTATTATTTATGAAATCAATTATTGTTGCCTTAAAAGAATGGTTGGATTATAATATACAAGACAGACAATTTATCATATTTTATCGGGGAATGAATGTCTCCCTAAGTAGTTCACACTTAAACCGCTTATAAAAGCTGATGACTTCTGCAATAAATATAAGGCAGAGGTGTCGGCTTTTTGTTATTGAGGAGGAATTTATGTTATTAAGTATTTCATTAATTTTACTGGTTGGTATGTCCATGAGCTGGATATGCCGGAAAATAAAACTTCCGGGTTTACTGGGAATGCTGGTTACCGGTATTGTTCTTGGCCCATACATGCTTGATTTGTTAGACGAAAGTATCCTGGGCATATCGTCAGAATTACGGAAAATTGCCCTGATCATTATTCTGACCAGAGCGGGCCTGGGGCTTGATCTGTCAGGGCTGAAAAAAATCGGAAGACCGGCAGTGCTGATGTGTTTTGTTCCTGCAAGTCTGGAAATCCTTGGAATGATACTGCTGGCCCCAAAGCTTATGGGGCTGACTGTTCTGGAGGCAGCCATTATGGGGGCTGTACTGGCGGCAGTTTCTCCTGCAGTTGTTGTACCGAGAATGGTTAGGCTTATGGATGAGGGATATGGTGTAAATAAGGGAATCCCACAGCTGATCCTGGCAGGCGCATCTGTGGATGATGTGTATGTGATTGTTTTGTTTTCAACCTTTACAGGAATGATGCAGGGTGAAAGCGCTTCCGTGACAAGCTTTCTTAACGTTCCGGTTTCTATATTTCTGGGGGTTGTGCTTGGACTGCTGCTCGGTACCTTTTTTGCGTACTATTTAAAAAAAGTACACCTTAGGGATACAGCTAAAGTACTTATCATATTAAGTGTTTCTTTCCTTCTTGTAGTGATAGAAGACCATCTCAATACACCAATTACATTTTCAGCGCTGATCGCAATTATGTTTATTGGAATCGGACTGCAGAAGAAGAGAGAAGCTGTTGCGAAAAGACTTTCTGTTAAATATGGAAAACTTTGGGTAGGGGCAGAAGTATTTTTATTTGTTTTGGTCGGCGCTACTGTAAATATTGAATATTTTGGAAAAGTGGGTGTTCAGGCACTTGCAGTAATCCTGGGAGCACTGGTATTCAGAATGCTTGGTGTGTTTATATGTTTGCCTGGAACAGACCTTACAGGCCGGGAGAAAATGTTCTGTATGCTGGCCTACACGCCAAAGGCTACGGTTCAGGCTGCCATTGGCGGAATCCCCCTTTCCCTTGGATTTGCCTGTGGTGATATGGTGCTGACAGTGGCAGTGCTGGCGATTGTACTGACAGCGCCACTTGGGGCGCTTGCAATAGATTCGTTGTATAAAAAATGGCTGGTAAGGTAGAGGCGCACATCCCATCACCTTTTCCCCTTTCCTTTCATAAAATAAGGAGAAGGAAAAAGGAGTATCGCAAATATGAAAATCAAAAAAGATTGACAGCGGCAGCCCTTGCCGTCCTTCTGGCAGTGACTGCTCTGCCTGCTGCTGTTATGGCAGAGGAGAAAGATGATAAAAAACAACTGACAAAGGTGACTTTAAATGAGGTTGCCCATTCTATTTTTTACGCGCCTCAGTATGTTGCCATTGAAAAAGGTTATTTTGCAGACCAAGGGCTGGAGGTGGAGCTGGTAACAGGTTTTGGAGCAGATAAGGTTCTGACAGCTCTGATCTCAGGAGAGGCGGATATCGGATTTATGGGAGCGGAGGCCTCCATTTACGCATATCAGGAAGGCGCCACAGACCCGGCGGTGAACTTTGCGCAGCTGACTCAGAGGGCGGGAAATTTCCTGGTGGCAAGGGAAGAGATGCCGGATTTTCAGTGGAGTGATCTGAAGGGCAAGAAAGTGCTTGGGGGACGAAAGGGCGGTATGCCGGAAATGGTTTTTGAGTATATTCTGAAACAAAACGGACTTGACCCGCAGAAGGATCTTTCCATTGATCAGAGTATTGATTTCGGTTCTACGGCAGCAGCTTTTGCAGGGGATGACTCTGCGGATTTTACAGTAGAGTTTGAGCCTTCTGCTACAGCTCTGGAAAAGGAGGGAACCGGTCATGTGGTTGCTTCGCTTGGGGTGGAGTCCGGATATGTGCCTTATACTTCTTACAGCGCAAAAACCAGCTATCTGAAAGAGTATCCGGATGTAATACAGAAGTTTACAAATGGTCTTCAGATGGGAATGGAGTTTGTGCGGGAGCATACACCGGAGGAGATCGCGCAGGTGATCGCGCCTCAGTTTCCGGAAACTGATATGGAAACGCTTACAACTATTGTAAAACGTTATCATGAACAGGATACCTGGAAAGAAAATCTTATATTTGAAAAGGAAAGCTTTGAGCTTTTGCAGGATATTCTGGAGGATGCAGGGGAACTAAGCAGGAGAATGCCCTATGAAAAGCTTGTTACAGTGGAATATGCGGAAAAAAGCAGCAGAATGACAGAAATCTGCGATTTTTGATATTGACACTTTTTTTCTCCTGTGACACTATTAAATAAGAAAACGGAAGGAGAAAAAATATGTCGGACAAAAGACAATGCGGTGTGCTGCTGCCTGTCAGCAGCCTGCCGTCAAAATATGGAATCGGATGTTTTTCAAAAAGCGCCTATGATTTTGTAGACGCATTGAAGGTGGCAGGACAGAGCTGCTGGCAGATTCTGCCTCTGGGTCCTACCAGCTATGGTGATTCGCCCTATCAGTCATTTTCCACCTTTGCAGGCAATCCTTATTTTATCAGTCTGGAAGACCTGATCGAAGAGGGAGTTCTCACGCAAAAGGAGTGTGACGCAGTGGATTTTGGCAGTGATCCTGCCAGTGTGGATTATGCGAAGCTGTATAAGGGCCGGATTATTCTTCTTCGAAAGGCTTATGAGCGCAGTAATGTGGGGGAAAACGAGGAATTCAGACGCTTTCAGGAAGAAGAAGCCTGGTGGCTGAAGGACTATGCGCTTTTTATGGCTGTGAAGCAGAGATTTGAGGGAAAGCCCTGGAGTGAATGGGCGGAGGATATCCGCCTCAGATGGCAGAATGCTCTGGATTATTACAGACGTGAGCTGTACTTTGAAATTGAATTTCAGGAGTATATGCAGTTTAAATTCAGGCAGCAGTGGATGAAGCTGAAAGCCTATGCCAATAAACAGGGAATTGAGATCATTGGAGATATTCCCATTTATGTTGCCATGGACAGTGCAGATACCTGGGCAAACCCGTGGCTGTTTAAGCTGGATGAAAATAATTGCCCCACACAGGTTGCCGGTTGTCCTCCGGACGGTTTTTCAGCAACGGGACAGCTTTGGGGGAATCCCCTTTATAACTGGGAGGTGCACAGAAACTCCGGATTTGAGTGGTGGATCAAACGGATCGAAAACTGTTTCCGCCTTTATGATGTAGTAAGAATCGACCATTTCCGTGGATTTGATGAGTATTATGCAATTCCTTATGGGGATAAAACTGCGGAAACATGGATGGTGGGAAAAAGGACCGGGCATTGATTTGTTCCGGGCAGTTTCTGTAAGGCTGGGGGCAAGAAAAATTATTGCGGAAGATCTGGGATATATGACAGATTCTGTGAAGCGTCTTGTAGAGGAAAGCGGCTATCCCAATATGAAGGTTATTGAGTTTGCTTTTGATGAAAGAGACACAGGAAATGCAAGCGATTACCTTCCTCATAATTATCCGGAAAACTGCGTGGTTTATACAGGTACACATGACAACGAAACGCTATTGTCCTGGTTCCGGGATATTACGCCCAAAGAACGCAGACAGGTAAGAGAATATCTGAATAATTTTTACGGTTCAGACCGGGAAATCTGTCAGGATCTGATCTGTCTTGTTATGAGAAGTGTGGCAAAGCTCTGTGTAATTCCCATGCAGGACTATCTGTATCTGGACAATTCCGCCCGGATGAACCAGCCTTCCACACTGGGAAATAACTGGAAGTGGAGACTGATCCCGGGACAGTTTACAGAAAACCTTCAAAAAGAAATGAAAGTGCTTGCAAAAAGATACGGCAGGCAGTAGGATGCGGTGCAAAAAAAGCCTACGGAATGTTCCGAAGGCTTTTTACCGTAAGCAGATAACGGGAATCGAACCCGCCTCCCCAGCTTGGGAAGCTGGTGTTCTACCGATGAACTATATCTGCATGAATTTATTATAGCACCGGAGTTTTTTTGATTCAAGAAAAATTCAGAAAATACTTTGAGAAAAGTTGGGTTTTGTTACTGGGCACAGGTTACATCCTGCGAGATGTTTTGGCTCTGCATATAAAAGTCCCGGGGCATACAGGGAAAAATGCCATTACCGAAGGTGACTCAGAATGCATTTTGATTCATACTTCAGACAATTTAAAAGTATTGTCCTGTATGGAAGCTTGCAGGCAGAAGGCGGATATGATCAGAAGAGTATCCGGAAATACCTGAAAATGAAAGGGAGAGAAAATGAAAAAGGAAGTGAATCATGCCATACGGAAACGGTTTAATGAAGTGATCTATCATGTTGCGCGTTATATGGAAATTCTGCTGTCTGTTGTGATTCTGGGAGTGATCGCACTGGTCGGTATCCGGTTGGTCTGTGATGTGACGAGCAGAGAAATCCTCAGTATGAATGTGGATTTCTTTACGGAATTTCTTGCAAATGCGCTGTCTCTTGTTGTTGGAGTGGAGTTTGTAAAAATGCTCTGCAGACATTCTGCTCAGACCGTTGTGGAGGTTCTTATGTTTGCAACAGCAAGGCAGATGGTAGTAGAGCATCTGAGAACCTGGGAGACGCTGATAGGAGTGATCGCCATTGGGATTTTATTTGCGATCCGCAAGTTTCTGATGACAGAAGTAGACGACATGGTGTACCATGAGAGAAATAAAAGAAAAGAGGAAAACAATCATGAAAATAGGATTTATCGGATGCGGAAACATGGCTTCAGCTATGATCGGCGGAATTTTGAAAAAGGGAATTGTAAAAAAAGAAGAGATCATTGTGTCTAATCTTACAGAGGCAGGGTCAAGACGGAGCCGTGAAAAGCTGGGTGTGGAGACAACTATGGACAACCGTCAGGTGGTTACACAGGCAGAAATTGTATTTCTTGCAGTAAAGCCACAGTTTTATGAAGAGGTTCTCACAGAGATCAAAGATCTTTTGACAGAAAAGCATATTCTGGTGGGAATTGCCCCGGGTAAAACACTGAAATGGTTGGAAGATACCTGTGGCTGCCCGGTAAAAACAGTACGTCTGATGCCAAATACTCCGGCTCAGGTGGGCGCAGGCATGACAGCAGGCTGCTGCAACGACCGGGTAACGGAGGAGGAAGCGCAGAAGATCAGAGAGATTGCAGAAAGCTTTGGAAGATTTGAATTTATTCCGGAGAGACTGATGGATGCGTTCAGCGCAGTATGCGGATGTTCACCGGCTTATGTATTTATGTTTATTGAGGCGATGGCAGACGCTGCAGTTGCTCAGGGGCTTCCAAGAAGTCAGGCGTATTCTTTTGCGGCGCAGGCAGTGATGGGAAGCGCAAAAATGGTACTGGAAACAGGAAGGCATCCTGCTGAACTGAAAGACATGGTATGCTCTCCGGCGGGAAGTACCATTGAGGGAGTTCGGATTCTGGAAGATAAGGGAATGAGAAGCGCTGTGTTTGAGGCTCTTACAGGGGCGGCAGAAAAAGGAAAACGTCTGTAAAATAAAATATCAGGATTTATTTTTTGTAAAATTGTGTTAAAGAACAGAATGTGCTAAACTATTTCCTGTAAGGGAGGTTTAGCACATGTTTTTTATTCAGAAACTTCTTGAACAGTCTATGAGGCTGGAAAATAGCAGGAAGCTGGCAATACGGATTGTGGGGAAGCTTCTGGGGATCATTCCGGTATTTTGCAGCAGATATCTGGAAAAAAGGCTGACAAGCGGAAAGTGGAATCCTGCAAAAAAGTGGAGAAAAGCGCGGCCGTGTATAAAGAGAAGGCGCAGAAGAAAAAATAACTGTCCATAAAAAGAGGAGGATTATTTTTCTGTAAGACCGCGGCTTAAAGTACTGTTGTGGTATCTGACAGAGAAGGTAACATCTTCACCGAACCAGTCAGGAGGACAGTAGGATTCTGCTTCTTCCTGAGAGGAAAATTCTACTTCAGCCAGAAGAAGCCCTTCGTATTCCTGATGAAACACATCAAGCTCAATAGTCAGCCTGTTTTTTTCCGGGATAAGGTATCTCGTTTTTGAGATTACAAGTCCGTCAGCCTTGGGTTTCAGGTGAAGATAGGCATCTTTAGTCAGAGGAAGATTGTATTCTTCCCGTGTCATGAATCCCTTTGATTTATAAGTAAGATAATATTCGTCGTCCTGTCTGCGGATGCGTACAACCGGTTCGGTACAGAGGTAGCCCTGCTCAATTTCATGACAGGGATATTGTGCCAGGTTATCGGGAAACCGGTCTTTTTTTATAAGAAATTTTCTTTCTATTTCCATAACATACTCCTTTTGCTTAAATGAAAAATAACTGTAAACGGGAAAGCTTAAATCATTGTAACAATTTCTTCTGTTTGTTTCTGTGCGGCGGGTAAATTGCTCATTTTCCTGTTTTATACTCCAATAAAGCTGCGCGCAGTTTTATGATATGTGTTTTGATATTTCAGCCGGGTCAATAATCTGTATTATTATGATCATGGGGAGAGCTTTCCGTCACGTGATTTTGCTGATGTTCAACGGACTATAAGTAACCAGCGCAGCCGCCTGCAGGTAATATTCCGCAAGGTATTTTTGGCTGTTTTTGACAAAAATATATATACAGGACAAAATGCATTCCAGATTGTTTTCGTAAAGGGAGATAGCCGAACAATATTTCTTGTATGCCGGTGGAAAAAAGTGGTATACTTACATACATATGGAAAGGGACATGAACCCTGACAGACGGGAGGATTTATTTATGAGCAGAGTATATATTTTTCTGGCAGACGGATTTGAGGATATTGAAGGACTGACTGTTGTGGATCTTATGAGAAGAGCGGGAATTGAGGCGGTTACAGTTTCTATTAAGGAAACAAGGGAGATTACGACTTCACATGGGATTGAGATGAAAACGGATCGTGTTTTTTCAGAAACAGATTTTTCAGATGCAGATATGCTGGTACTTTCCGGGAGGAATGCCGGGAACAAAATATCTGGGTGAGCATCAGCCCCTTACAGGCCTTCTCACAGAGTATTATGCAAAAGGCGGAAAGGTTGCAGCCATCTGCGCAGCCCCAAGTGTTTTTGCAAAGCTGGGATTTCTGAAAAACAGAAAGGCGACCTCCTATCCTTCTTTTATGGATCAGCTTGACGGAGCTGAAACCTGTGAGGATCCTGTTGTTGTAGACGGAAATGTGACTACCAGCCGCGGCCTTGGAACTGCGGTTCCTTTTGCTCTCAGCCTGATCGCGCAGCTTGTGGGAGAGGAAAAGGCGCAGGAAATCGCAGAATCCATTGTATACAGGGGATAGAGGTCTATAAGGGAACATAAAACTGAAAAAAACTCTGGTGTTTTTATGTCAGTTGTGCTATACTTCGATAATGACTGTAATTGTATCTTTTTTTAAGAGGATACACTTGCCTGAAATGCTGAAACACAGGCAAAAATAGAGTAAATTTTAAAAATAGAATCAGAACCTGACAAGTTTAAGGAGGAACAGGAAACATGAGTTTACAGGTAGAAAAATGGAAAAAAACATGGCGAAACTTACAATTGAGGTTTCCGCTGAAGAATTAGACAAGGCAATGCAGAATGCATACCTGAAAGCAAGAGGCAAATCTCATTCGGATTCCGTAAAGGCAAAGCTCCGAGAAAAATGATCGAGCAGATGTACGGAAAAGGAATCTTCCTTGAGGACGCAGTAAACGCTCTGATTCCGGAGCATTACAGCAAAGCTCTTTCCGAGTGTGAACTGGAAATCGTTTCCCAGCCGCAGATTGATGTAACACAGATGGAGCCGGGAAAAGCTCTTATCTTTACAGCAGAAGTTGCTGTGAAACCGGAAGTTACATTAGGCGAGTACAAGGGTGTGGAAGTTCCGAAGGCAGAAATCGAAGTAACTGAGGAAGAAATTGAAGCTGCTATCAAACGTGAGCAGGAGAAAAACTCCAGAACAATCACTGTAGAAGACCGTGCAGCAGAAGAAGGCGACATCGTTACAATCGACTTTGAAGGATTTGTAGACGGTGAGGCTTTTGAAGGCGGAAAAGGTGAGGCTTATCCTCTGACACTTGGTTCTCATACATTTATTCCTGGATTTGAAGAGCAGCTTGTTGGTGCGAAAACAGGTGACCACGTAGAAGTAAACGTGACTTTCCCGGAAGAGTACCAGGCAAAAGAGCTTGCAGGAAAAGCAGCAGTATTCCAGTGTGATGTTAAGAAAATTGAAGCAAAAGAGCTTCCAGAGCTTAACGATGATTTCGCAAAAGATGTTTCTGAATTTGATACACTTGCAGAATACAAAGAAGATGTAAAGAAAAACCTGACAGAGAGCAAAGAAAAAGAAGCTCTTCGCGCAAAAGAAGACGCAGCTATTGAAAAAATCATTGAAAATGCAGAGATGGAAATTCCGGAAGCAATGCTTAATACACAGTGCCGTCAGATGATGGATGATTTCGGAAGAAGAATGCAGTCTCAGGGTCTTTCTATGGAACAGTACTTCCAGTTCACAGGCCAGACAGCAGAGAAGATGATGGAAGACATGAAAC
>ENA-OQAB01000423-OQAB01000423.1-human-gut-metagenome-genome-assembly--contig:-NODE-423-length-23760-cov-2.405069_pt1 | contig 23760 bp, 31 predicted proteins | sample MGYA00242490_ERZ504517 | MGnify/ENA primary metagenome ERZ504517 (study PRJEB26092, sample SAMD00036298) | human gut metagenome | host: Homo sapiens | study: EMG produced TPA metagenomics assembly of...
TCACACCGTCATGAATTTCACTTTCAAACATGGAAATATTAACGTTGTCATTCGGCTTTCATGAAGTTCATTTCCCATTTCAGACGATCCTTAGGAATCTCAATCTGCTCATAGGTTTCATTATCCATGAACTACCAGTGCATCATCTGTATCGTACAAATACTGCATCTCTTTCTTTTCAATGTGTGCAGGTGTGATTTTATCGCCACCGCCCCATGATAATTCTACATTTGATCCCGTTCTCAGGTTTCTGACTTTCGCCTTTACCACCATTGCGGAACGAGCTGTTTTATTCTGACTCTGTTCCAGCACAACGAAGATTTCTCCATCCTGCTGAATTGTCATACCAGGTTTTAAATCATTGGAACTGATCATAATACATTCACCTTTCCTTTATATTTTCTTATGTCCTATTCTATTTTATAGGATTTGACGCATTTGTCAAATTTTTTATGAAAAAAGTCTGATTTTTCACATCAGACTTTTAAAACGGATACTGTCCGCATACAGCATAAAGGCTATAAATGTTGTAAGATACAAATACCAGAAGGTTGTAAAATCAAACAGCTCCTGCCGCCATTCAAAATAGCCAAGAAACAGCAGGACGATCACCAGCGTCAGCAAAAAGTCCTTTCCTTCCAGCGCCTTACAGTTTGCCTCGCGATAAAACAGCCTGCCAAACAGCAGCAGCACAGCATACAGCGGAACCAGCATATAGGCTGTTTCATTCATAATCAGCAGCAGATTTCCAAGTCCTGCAAATGCCAGAAACAACAGTGTGCTCAACCCAATCGTCAGCATGTAAACCACCTCCTTGTTAGTGTGGTTCACACTGCTGTAAATATACAACGTCCTGTATGGTACCATCTGTACGATCAAAGAATATCTGCATATGCACGGTATTGCTTTTTTGCGTATAGGTCACAGCGATATGCTCCTCCTCTTTTGTGAAATGAAAGTATGTGTTTCGAAACAGCACCTCCCATTCCTTCGGCTGCTCTTCCTTCTGCGGTTCCTCCCCTGTCTCGCTCTCTTCACCTTTTCTTTCTTTCATATCAGCTTCAGCATCAGCATCCGGCTTTAGAGTCTCCTGCAGATACCTGCGGCAGTTGTGAATTGCAAATAGGTCATAGGACTCCTGTAATCCACGTACGGCTGCATAGGCTGCAGCGCGCTGTACAAGCAGGGTGACAAAGCAGAGGAAAATCAAAAGAAGCAGCATGGCATACAGACTGATAAAGCCCTGCTCATTCACACGTAAGCAGTGCTTCTTTCACGCTTCTCTTTCCGAACCCATGTGACATAATAAGCATTTCCTTTCTCTTTTTGAAACTGCAGCGCATCCACATCCTGCAGAAAAATTTCATAGCCGCTTCTGCGCACCAGACGCCTGCGGTCATATTCCAGTTGTCTGCTTCTTTTTTTTGATAAATGAAGGAAAGGGTGTTCTCCTGTAAAGACAGCCTGCTGCTTTGTGCAAGCAGGAAGCGAAGCTGATACATGGCGATGCGGTCTTCACTGTAGTAGACAGGCTCCTGCAGCCTTTGCAATGCGGATACCACCGGCATCAGCAAAAACACAGCTGACTGCAACACAGCTGAAGGCTACCAGCATTTCCACCAGGGTGAAGCCGCCGTTATTTCTGATAGGCTTCTTCCACTGCATCATTGTCATACCCCTTTCCTGTATCATGCATCGTATGTGTCATTCCCGCACACTGCAGGCAGAGCAGTGCCAGAATGCCCAGAATCATCAAAAGAAACAATGCCTCCATCAAAACGACGCCACGCTTATCGAACATCCATGCGCCCGCTTCCCAGCTGTGCCACAAGCTGAACAGTGGAGGAGGCACTGCGGCAGTTCAGCGTGAAGGCCTTTGAAATCGTTCCCTGTGCGGTATAGTGAAAGCTCATGGACGAACAGCTGGTGGACGACTGCAGAGAATAGATCTCACGATCACAATATACCTTGCTGCCCTGAATCTTTATAGGGATGCTTTTGTGTTCTCTTATCGCCTGAGCCTGGGCCTTTGTACAGATTTCACGTATCTGCTGCACATCCATACGCAGCAGGATGCGCTGCTGCCGCTTCAGCAGCGGTGTCACAAGCAGCAGCACAGAGAGCAGAAGCAAAACAAGCAGCATTTCCACCAGGGTGAACCCGCTATCGCACGGCGGCCTGTCCATTGCTGATTTCAATGGTGTCTCCATTCGGGCATCGGCGCTGTGTATCCTTTAAATATCCCTTACTGATTAAATCGGACATACTTTTCGGCGGACTCAGATTCTCCACCTCATACAAAAGAATCTGTGCATTGGCAACCTCAATCAGTGCCTCACAGCCCTTGCTGCGTATGATTTTTTTCCTTCTGCTGAATGTTAGGCAGCGTCAGCAGAAATACGAGTGCGATAATGGATAATACGATCATCATTTCCAGAATGGTAAAGCCTTTGTTATTTTTCATAAGTTCAATTCCTTTCCGATTTCTACATCTGTTCCAGCATTGTAAGCGGGATCAGCATAATCTGGTATACAAGCAAAACCACAACACCCACAAAGCTGTATGCAATGCACTGCACGGTGACTGCCGTACGCTTCAGCAGCCGCTCCCATGTACGTTCCTGCTGCTGCAGCCCTGTCTGCAGCATACTGCACAAAGAACCGGTAGAGCTGCCAATGCGAAACGACTGCTTGAAGATATCGTTCAGCAGCACCTCACGCTCAATCACACAGAGGATATCCTCACCATTTTGCAGGCCGTTCATCAAATGCTTATGTAATTCACAAAACAGGGAGCCTTTTCGAATCTGCTCCAGATACTGCAGGGCGGTTCGTGTCGGTATACCCTGCTTCAGCAGTTCAACCATGTAGCCGGCGAACAGATAGGATTCCACATGGGATGCCAGCTTGCACAGGCGCGTGCTTCTTAAAATCAATGCATTCCGTATGGCAGGCTTATTTCTCAGATACAATGCACCAGCCAGTAAACACAGTGCACAAACACCAATTAACCTGCAGCCTCCCTGCAGAAGACTCACACCGAGCAGCAGTCCTTGAAAGTCCTCCCCCTGATCAAAGCTTTGCAGCATTTGCGGAATAATGGCAGTGCTGAACACCAGCAGCATCACATAGGCAAACACAAAGATGGAAAGCGGATAAGCCGTTTTCTTCAAAAGACGGGATAGCAGATTCCGTTCAAAGTCATACAGCTGCAGGGAGCTGTCGATAGCCCGGCTCAGGGAGGTGATTTTCAGGAAGAAGGAAAGATGCTCAAAAAGGCGCCCTGTTCCTGTGTTATCAAAATTTCCTCGATGCTGTGTCCCAGCTCCAGCTGTTCTCTGATTCTTGTGGTATCCTTGCCCAGCAGCTGTAAAGCCTCCAGATAGGGATAGCCGTTCTGCAGCAGATCATGCAGATAGCGCCATTCCTCATTGCACATATGGAAGGTCGATGACGGCTTCCTCCTGTGCAACAATTCCTTTTGAAACAGCAAGCTGAATCTCCTGAAAAATATCACGATGCTGCTGAGGCAGCTGTTCCTCACGGAAGTAAGCATCCAGCTCATTTTGTTCCAGTATTTCATATATACACACCCTTTCCTGCGTTCCCTTTTTCTTGTACAGACGCTGTGCACAAACAGCACTCAGTGTATGATACAGTTCCTCCCTGCGCAAGCCGAATTCAAGCAGACGCTTGATTGCCTCACTGCAGCATTTGGCATGAATCGTTGTAAATATCAGATGTCCGCTTAATGCGCATCGAAGCAGCATACGTGCCGTGGATGGATCACGTATTTCTCCAATCATGATGACATCCGGATCATGACGCAAAAGCTCCTTGATTCCTTCCTCATAGGTAAAACCGCCTGCCTCATTGATCTGCAGCTGCAAATAGCTGTCATCAAAGATTTCAATAGGGTCCTCCAGCGATACGACATGCAGTCTGTTCTCCTGGGCGATCCGCTTCAATATCGCGTGCAGGGTTGTCGTTTTCCCGCTGCCGGTGGGACCGCTCAATACGATGAGTCCGCTTCTTGTTTTCGTCCAGTTCAGAAAGCTGGCTGTCTGCTTGCTGTCTAAGCTCAGATCTTCCAGGGATATCTCTTTGTGGTTGTTCAGCACACGCAGTACCGCTGTCTGTTTTTCAAGCGTCGGCAGCAGGGAGAAGCGAAAATACAGAAGCTCCTGACGAAACTCATACTGAAAATTTCCGCTTTGCGGCTGCAGAGTGTTTCCTAAATCCAGATTACTGATGTACTTCAGATAACAGAACAAGCCTTCATCAAATGCAGCGTTCTGAACAGTTTCCAGACCATTCCATCCGCGTACCTGTACATGCAGCCTGTGCTGCATCAATGTGAAGTGTACATCAGTAGCCCGCTTGCGTTCCACCATGTGCAGCAGCTGTTCAAATTTTTCCTTCATACTCTCACCTTCTTTCTATTTACATACTTCTATACGTTTCAAAATGGCAAAACTCCTAAATTATTCTCAAAAAAGGTAAAAAAAAACGAGAATTATCCCGTTTTCTTAAAAATGTATCATTTTAAATTCTTTTTCATGGTTTTAACCGCCGTCATATAGCCATGCTTTTCATAAAGCCTCTGAGCACTCCGGTTTTCCTGCAATACGTTTAGCTCCACATATTCCAGATGCCGTTCTCTGGCCCAGTGCTCCACCTCCTGCAGCAGGCGGTTACCGATACCAAGACCTCTGGCTTCCCGGCTGACCACCAGATCCATCAGCGTGGCATATGCATGCGGAATCACAAAGGAATCCGCCGGTGTCAGCTGCTTCATCACCAGTGCCAAACCGAAAATACAGGAATTTTCCACAGCCAGCAGGATGTCGCAATCCTCCAGCCGGATCATCGTTTTTAAAAACTCCTCATCCTGCATGCCCCGACAATAGCTGAAGGGCTGCAGTCTTGCCATGTCTGCATATAGAACCTCATACAGCCTCAGAATTTCCCGTATATGAGACTGCGTCGCCGTAATGATTGTCATAATCAGAACTGCAGATATGGGTTATAGCGAAATTCCATATCCAGCGTCGTATCCGGTCCGTGCCCCGGGTACACCTTCAGCTTTGAAGGCAGTGTTTCCCGTATCATCCGAAGCGTCTGCATCATTTTCGGTATTGCTGCCAGTCGGTAAGTCCGTACGTCCGATGCTCCCCTGAAAGATGACATCTCCACAGATCAGATTATCATCCCACAGCAGCATGGTACTTCCCTCACTGTGTCCGGGGGCGTCGATTGCCTGAAGCGTAAAGGCACCGATGCTGTTTTTACCCGGCTTCAGCTTTGTTACCGGACTGTTCACAACAACAGGAGCCTGATAGGAGAAGTTCAGCATCGGGTCCTGCAGCATCGCCATATCCAGCTCATTGATATAAACAGGACAGTGATATTTCTTAACAAGCGCATCCACACCGGCAATATGATCAAAGTGTCCATGTGTCAGCACAATCGCATCCACAACACCATTTTGTGAATCAATCGTTTCCTGCAGCTTGTGAGATTTGCTTCCGGGATCAACAATCAGTACATGATTCTCTTCCCACAACAGGTAGGTATTTACCTGCACCATACCCAAAACAAAAGTATCCATCTTTTTCATGTCAGTCACCGAATAAAAAAGACCGTAGTCGGCCCTTCTTATTTTTTCTCCTTATGTAAAGTTTTCTTGTTACAACGTGGGCAATATTTCTGAATTTGCATACGTTCTGGATTTTTACGTTTATTACGTGTCCCGATGTAGTTTTCTTCGCCACATTCTGAACATTTGAACGTGATTCTATCTCTCATGTTGTCCCTCCTCGTACTTGCTTGAAAATTATATCATACTCTTTACAAAAAATGCTAATACTTTTTGAAAAAACTCTTTAAACTTCCGGCATGATATTGTAGGCGCACAGGTTTCCGGCAACGCTTTGATCATTTGTTGCAGATTCCGGTACAGAGCAGGCAAATGCCACCTTGGCTTCCTTATCATATGGCGCATAGCCGACAAGAGAAGCATTGGTAAAATCCTCTACCTCGGCAGTACCGGTTTTTGCAGCTACCTGTACATCCAATGACTTGATAGGGTCGATTGCATGCTCTCCTGCAACCACCTCGCGAAAGCCCATCTGGATCGTTTCCAAATCCTCCTTGCTTCCCGGCAAAGCTGACAACACCTGTGTTTTATTTTCATATTACTGTATAATCTGTATTTACTTCTGTTGCCGTATTAACCAGCTTCGGCTGTACCTTTTTACCGCCATTGGCGATGGTTGCCGCATACTGCACAAGCTGAATCGGCGTATAGTTATCATACTGCCCGATGGAATAATCTAGTAATAATCCAGGATTCATAGTATTCCCTGTAAAGCCTTGTGCTTCATTTGGGACATCCAATCCTGTTTTTGTACCAAGACCAAACATAGAATAATAATTCCGCATCAGCTTGAAGGTTTTCTGCGCCATTTCATTTGTGATGCCCAGTGGCTGATTATATACATAATTACCGCCAGCTAATTTTATAACAGACTTAAACATATAAACGTTACTGGATACCGCTAATGCACGAATCGAATTCACCGTACCATATGTGTTGAACGATTGCTTAAATGGAGTTCCCGCTATTTTCATTTGTTCATCCTGCTCGGTACTGTAGCGTGTCTGAATTCCCTGATCCAGCATCATATACACCGTAGCGCCCTTCACAACGGAACCGGACGCAAAGGCATCCAAATACGCACCACTGGAATAGTTCTGAATTTTCCCATCCTCATCCAAATATTTACCGCTCATCGCATAAATTTCACCGGTCTGAGGATTCATGAGGACAACGATCGCTTTCTTGAATTTTTCACGACCTGCTGTGCCTGCATACTTCTTTAATGTATCCTCCAGAATGTCATCAACCTTCTTCTGCAACTCCACATCGATGGTCAGATGCAAATCATAACCGTTCTTGCCGCTGCTTGTTTCATTCATAATAGCTGTGCCATCGGAATCATACGATATCTCACTGACTCTCGGTGTGCCGCTCAGTAAATCCTCATACTGCTTTTCCAGACCGCTTTGCCCGACACGATCCGTCAGCGAATACCCCATCGCTTCGTAATAGGAGCGCAGCTCGGAGGGTACACCCTGCTTGGAGGTCGTAATACTTCCCAGCACATCACGCAGCGTATCTTTATATGGATATTCCCGCTTCCAGGAGCCTAGATTCACATCAAAGCCCCGGTATTTGTCTTTATTTTCCATCAGCTTTGCGACACTATCACTGTCCACATCCTCCAGAATCACCTTATTCTGATTGTTGGGCAGCTTGCGCATAGACAGGTAAACAGAAAAAGCATCCTTTATATCATCATCCGCCAGCTCATTCACCATTTTCATCGTGATCCGGCTTCTGATTTTCTTTTCCTGTTCCTCTGCTGTCAGTGTTTCCTTCTCCTGTTCAGACAACAGGTTCTTCCCGGAGTCCTTATTTCCTTTTTCATCCTTATGTAAAAACATATACAAATCCTGATAATCCGAATTTGTCATACCCTTGTGATCCACCTTGAAATCCTTGGCAAAGGTCTGTGCCAGCTTCCACTGCTCCTCACTTGTTGTATCCTTGGGAGGAAAGTAGACAATATTATGAGAGGAAACGGTCTTTGCAATAACCTTTCCGTTTCGATCCACCATTTCTCCGCGCGCCGTACTGTCCGTCTGCTTTTGCGATGAGTAATTTTCCAGCTTCGCTGCATAGTCCTCCTGATTTCTTATCTGCAGGAAAACCAGCCGTACAGAAACAACGGCAAAAATCAGACAAATGATAATACCGAAAATAAAGATGCGCCTGTTTACGATTTTAAAATAATCGTTCTGCGTCTTCAGAACATCAGAGCTTCTGCTTAATTTTTTTTGATCAAGATCTCGAAAGGGATTTCGTATCATGCGCACACCTCCTGCCCATTAGTATACCATAAACAAAATAGTGATTCCATACATTTGAAAATTTGTAAGATTTTCGTAATGGGCAGCGGATTGCTTTTCGCAAGCGACTTCTGCTATAATGAAGACATGAGGTGAAACGACATGAAAAGAACGGAAACAAGAAGTATTCAGGTACGAGATATAACGATCGGCGGACAGAATAAAGTAGTTATTCAGTCCATGTGCAATACACGAACAAGTGACATAGAGGCCACCGTGGCACAGATTTTACAGCTGGAGCAGGTTGGCTGTGAGCTGGTGCGCATGGCGATTATAGATGAAGCGGATGCAGCTGCCATCACTGAAATCAGGAAGCGTACACATATCCCGCTCGTTGCGGATATCCATTATGACTATCGACTGGCTATTGCTGCAGTAAAGGCCGGCATTGATAAGATACGTCTGAATCCGGGAAATATCGGCAGCAAAGAAAATGTGAAGGCGGTTGTGGCGGTATGCAAGGAATACCATATACCGATTCGCATCGGCATTAACAGCGGTTCTCTGGAAAAGGATCTGATTGCAAAGTACGGGGGTGTGACTGCACAGGGGATTGTAGAAAGTGCGCTGGATAAGGTGAAAATGATAGAAGACATGGATTACGATCATCTGGTGATCAGCATTAAATCCTCAGACGTAATGATGTGCGTGAAAGCCCATGAGGAGATTGCCAAAAAGACCGATTATCCGCTTCATGTAGGCATCACAGAATCCGGTACTCTTATGTCCGGAAATATTAAGTCCGCGGTAGGTCTGGGGATTATTCTGTACCAGGGAATCGGAGACACGATCCGGGTATCTCTTACAGGCGATCCGGTGGAGGAAATCAAGTCTGCCAGGCGGATTTTAAAGACTCTGGGCTTAAGAAAAGGCGGAGTAGAGGTTGTTTCCTGCCCCACCTGCGGCCGCACGCGCATTGATCTGATCGGACTGGCCAACCGGGTAGAAACCATGGTCACCGGTCTTGAGGGACTGGATGGCGTAAAGGTTGCTGTTATGGGCTGTGTGGTAAACGGACCGGGCGAGGCAAAAGAAGCAGATATCGGGATTGCAGGCGGAATCGGAGAGGGGCTTTTGATCAAAAAAGGCGAAATTGTCCGAAAGGTGCCGGAGGAACAGCTGTTAAATGTGCTGAAAGAGGAATTAACAGCAATGGCAGTGGAAAGAAAGAAGTAATTTTATGGCGAAGAATTTTCTGGAGGTATTTCCTTCACTGAATATTGCAGAGCCGCTTAGAGAGCTTTTAGCTCTGACAGAGGTAGAAAAGGTTACCTCTACCAGAGATAGAAGCTCTATTCGCGTTTATGTGAAAAGCCCGCGGCTCATACACAAACAGAATATTTACGATCTGGAAAAGGGAATAAAGGATCAGCTTTTTCCTGACAAGCAGGTAACAGTAAAAATCCAGGAAAGATACCGTCTTTCCGGTCAGTATACGCCGGAAAAGCTGTTAAAGATCTATAAGGACAGCCTGCTTTTGGAACTGAAGCATTACAGCATCATCGAATACTCCATGTTCAGAAAATCACAGATCCGGTTTGAACAGGAGGATCTGATGGTACTGACCGTAGAGGATACCATGGTGAACCGGGAGCGGACCGGGGAGTTAAAACGGGTACTGGAAAAGGTTTTTGCAGAGCGCTGCGGCCTTCCGGTAGAGGTGCGCTTTGCCTATATTCCCCCTTCCGGCGGAGAGCGCAGAAAACAGCTTGAGCGAAAGATTGAAAAGGAGGCACAGGCTATCTACTGGCGCAACCACAGGGAAGAGCTGGAAGCCATGGGAGGCTTTTCGGCAGAGGGTCTGGAGGGAAAAGAGCTTTTAAAGCAGACGGCCGGCCCTCAGGATGCTCTGATGGAAGCTCCTCAGGACGGCGCCCCCTGGGATATGCTTATGGCACAGGCGGCTTCAGGAGAGGTGGGAAGCGGAGAGGAAGCGTCCCTTCAGGCTGTTCCAGCAGGAAATGCCGGGTCTGGAAGTACCGGAACCGGAAACAACTCTCCCGGAAAGGAAAAGCGTCCCCAGTTAAATAAAGGGAGAAAGGGCTGGGGCCGGGATAATGGCTTTGGAGAGGATAAAAAGTTTTCTGTCAAGCGTTCGATAACCCGATGTGCTCTATGGCCGTGATTTTGAAGATGAATTTCTGGAAATTGAGACGATTGACGGTGAGATTGGAGAGGTTACCTTAAGAGGGCAGGTGCTTACCTGCGAAAGCCGGGAGCTTCGAAGCGGCAAATTTATCCTGACCTTTGATATTACGGATTTTACAGATACCATTACAGCTAAAATGTTCATCCGTACCGGAGATTTTTGACGAGGTAAAAAATGTAATACAGAAGGGAATGTTCCTTAAGATCAAAGGCGTAACCACCATTGATAAATTTGACGGCGAACTGACCTTAGGTTCGATCGTGGGAATCAAAAAGGGCGAGGACTTTACCAGCAAGCGTATGGATACCAGCATTGAAAAGCGTGTGGAGCTTCACTGCCATACCAAGATGAGCGATATGGACGGTGTCTCTGAGGTAAAGGATATCATTAAGAGAGCTAAGAAATGGGGAATGACCTCAATCGCGGTGACGGATCACGGCTGTGTCCAGGCCTTTCCGGATGCAAACCATGCGTTGGATAAGGGAGATCCCTTTAAGGTCATCTACGGGGTAGAGGGGTATCTGGTAGACGATACAAAGCAGCTGGTGGAAAATTCAAAAGGACAGAGCTTTAAGGATTCCTATGTGGTTTTTGACATAGAAACCACCGGCTTCAGCCCGCTGAAAAATAAGATCATTGAGATCGGGGCGGTAAAGGTAGTGGACGGAGCTATCACAGAGCGCTTTTCCACCTTTGTAAACCCGGATGTTCCCATTCCCTTTGATATAGAAAAGCTCACAGGCATCAATGACGCAATGGTGCTCCCCTATCCGCCCATTGACGTTATCCTACCCCAGTTTCTGGAATTTGTAGGAGATTCCGCCCTGGTAGCTCACAATGCAGGCTTTGACGTGGGCTTTATCAGCCATTATGCGGAGGAACAGGGACTTCCCTTTCAGCCAACGGTTCTGGATACGGTATCCTTAGCCAGACTGCTTCTGCCGAATCTGAACCGTTTTAAGCTGGATACAGTGGCAAAAGCTCTGAACATTTCACTGGAAAATCATCACCGGGCCGTGGATGATGCAGAAGCCACGGCAGAGATCTTTGCGGCCTTTGTAAAGATGCTCCGGGATCGTGATATCGAAAATCTGGATCAGCTCAACCGCCTGAGCGCCATGGATGCCCATACCATTATGAAGCTTCCCACCAACCACGTGATCATTCTGGCAAAAAATGATATCGGCCGCATTAACCTGTATCGTCTGGTGAGCTGGTCGCATCTGGATTATTTTTCCAGACGTCCCAGAATCCCCAAAAGCGTTTTAAACGCACACAGAGAAGGGCTTATTATCGGCTCTGCCTGTGAGGCAGGAGAGCTGTACCAGGCTCTTTTGAGAGGAGCGCCGGATGCAGAGATTGCCAGGCTGGTAAATTTTTATGATTATCTGGAAATCCAGCCTCTTGGAAATAATGCGTTTATGCTCCGGGACGAAAAAAGCACAGTAAAGACGAGGGACGATCTGATCGAGATCAACAAACGGATCGTAGATTTGGGCGCACAGTTTGGCAAGCTGGTCTGCGCTACCTGCGATGTGCATTTTCTGGACCCTCAGGATGAGGTATACCGCCGGATCATCATGGCGGGGCAGGGCTTTAAGGACTCAGACGATCAGGCGCCCCTGTATTTAAGGACCACAGAGGAAATGCTGGAAGAATTTGCCTATCTGGGGCCGGATAAGGCCTATGAGGTAGTGGTGACAAATACACGCAAAATCTCACAGATGTGTGAAAAGATCGCTCCGGTGCGGCCGGATAAATGTCCTCCGGTCATCCCGGATTCCGATAAGACGCTGACAAAGATCTGCTATGACAGAGCCCATGAAATGTATGGGGATGATCTGCCTCAGATCGTAGTAGACCGTCTGGAGCGGGAACTTCATTCTATTATTACAAACGGTTTTGCGGTAATGTATATTATTGCACAGAAGCTGGTATGGAAATCCAATGAGGACGGATATCTGGTAGGTTCGCGAGGTTCTGTCGGTTCCTCCTTTGTGGCAACCATGTCCGGTATTACGGAGGTAAACCCGCTAAGTCCCCATTACCACTGTCCCAAGTGCCGCTACTATGATTTTGATTCAGAGGAGGTAAAGTCATTTTCCGGTATGGCGGGCTGCGATATGCCCGATAAGGCCTGCCCGGTCTGCGGTACGCCTCTTGAAAAGGACGGATTTGATATTCCCTTTGAGACATTCCTTGGCTTTAAGGGCGATAAGGAGCCTGATATTGACTTAAACTTTTCCGGTGAGTACCAGAGTAAGGCTCATGATTACACAGAGGTTATTTTTGGAAAAGGTCAGACCTTCCGGGCAGGTACCATCGGTACTCTGGCAGATAAGACGGCCTTTGGCTATGTAAAAAAACTATTATGAGGAAAGGGGAAACCAGAAATGCGACAACTGTGAGATCAACCGGATCGTCCAGGGCTGCGTAGGCGTGCGCCGTACCACAGGCCAGCATCCCGGAGGCATTATCGTGCTTCCGCTGGGAGAGGAGATTTATTCCTTTACTCCGGTGCAGCACCCGGCCAACGATATGACGACCTCCACCATAACGACCCACTTTGACTATCATTCCATTGACCACAACCTGTTAAAGCTGGATATTCTGGGACACGATGATCCCACCATGATACGAATGCTCCAGGATCTGACTGGTCTTGACCCGGTTAAGGATATCCCTCTGGACAGTCCGGAGGTTATGAGCCTGTTTCAGAGCACTGAGGCGCTGGGGATCACTCCGGACGATATCGGCGGCTGTCCGCTGGGAGCATTGGGCGTACCTGAGTTTGGTACGGATTTTGCCATGCAGATGCTCCTTGATACAAAGCCGAAGTACTTTTCCGACCTGGTCCGGATCGCAGGACTGGCTCACGGTACGGATGTATGGCTGGGAAATGCCCAGACTTTAATCCAGGAGGGGAAGGCAACCATTCAGACCGCCATCTGTACCCGAGATGATATTATGGTTTATCTGATCGCCAGAGGGATGGAGCAGGGGCTTTCCTTTACGATCATGGAGAGTGTGCGGAAGGGAAAGGGATTAAAACCTGAATGGGAAGAGGAAATGAAAGCCCACGGGGTGCCTGACTGGTATATCTGGTCCTGTAAAAAGATCAAATACATGTTCCCCAAAGCCCATGCGGCAGCTTACGTTATGATGGCGTGGCGGATCGCCTACTGCAAGATTTTTTATCCGTTAGCCTACTATGCAGCCTTTTTCAGTATCCGCGCCAATGCATTTTCCTATGAAATCATGTGCCAGGGCCGGGACAAGCTGGAGTACTATCTGGCAGATTATAAAAAACGGGCAGATACCCTGTCAAAAAAGGGAACAGGATACATTAAGAGATATGAGGATTGTTCAGGAAATGTACGCCAGAGGCTTTGATTTTATGCCTCTTGATATCTACAGGGCAAAGGCAAGGGATTTCCAGATCATTGATGGTAAGCTTATGCCTTCTTTAAGCAGTATTGACGGTCTGGGAGAAAAGGCAGCGGATGCGGTCGTTGATGCGGTAAAGGACGGCCCATTCCTGTCTGTGGAGGATTTTTCAAGCCGTACCCGCGTAAACGGAACGATCTGTGCCCTGATGTCGGATCTGGGACTTTTAAAGGATCTGCCCCAGTCCAATCAGCTTTCTCTGTTTGATCTGTAAAAAAGACAGCCGTTGCCATTTTATTTAATCTGTGTTATGATACGGAAGAGCTTTTTTTATAAAAAGCTCTTTTCCGGCTTTGCGGGGAATGCATAAGGGTCGGAATACAAAAAAATTACGGGAGATATGAGAAATGGAACGTGAAAAGTTTTCTTCCAGGCTGGGCTTTATCCTGATTTCAGCAGGATGCGCCATCGGTCTGGGCAATGTATGGCGTTTTCCCTATATTGTGGGGAAATACGGTGGAGCCGCCTTTGTGCTGATCTACCTTGCTTTTCTTCTGGTCCTGGGACTTCCTATTGTAGTGATGGAGTTTGCCGTGGGCCGGGCTAGCAAAAAGAGTGCGGCTTTGTCCTTTGATCTGCTGGAACCCAAGGGAAGCAAATGGCACCTGACAAAATATATAGCAATGGCCGGAAACTATATGCTGATGATGTTTTACACTACAGTAGCCGGCTGGATGCTTCTGTACTTTTTTTAAAATGCTCCGGGGCGACTTTAATGGACTTGATTTCTGCCGGTACGGCAGAGGAATTCAGCAAAATGCTGGCTGATCCGGTGATCATGACGGTATTTATGGTTGTCATTGTTCTGGTATGCTTTACTATCTGCGCGCAGGGACTTGTATCTGGCGTAGAGCGTATCACAAAGATCATGATGCTCCTTTTGTTCCTTTTAATGGTGGTATTGGCCGTTCATTCGGTACTGTTAGAGGGCGGTGCTCCGGGTCTTGAGTTTTATTTAAAGCCGGATTTTGGAAAGATGAAGGAGGCCGGACTGGGAGAAGCAATCTTTGCAGCTATGGGCCAGTCCTTCTTTACCTTAAGTATCGGAATCGGCGCTCTTGCGATTTTCGGAAGCTATATCGGCAAGGAAAAGAGACTTACCGGAGAGGCCATCAGCATTACTCTGTTAGATACCTCAGTTGCTTTCATGTCCGGTCTTATCATTTTCCCGGCCTGCTTTGCTTATGGGATTGAACCTACATCCGGTCCGTCCCTTATCTTCATTACCCTTCCAAATGTATTTAACCATATGGCAGGGGGACAGCTGTGGGGCGCTCTGTTCTTTGTATTTATGACCTTTGCGGCCCTGTCTACGGTAATCGCCGTGTTCCAGAATATCATTTCCTTTGCCACAGACCTGACCGGCTGTTCCGTTAAAAAGGCTGTGTTCTGGAATGTGATCGTAATCATCCTGCTGTCCATGCCGTGTGTTCTGGGCTTTAACGTCCTGAGCGGTATTCAGCCTCTGGGACCAGGAACCACCATTCAGGATCTGGAAGACTTTATTGTCAGCAATAACCTTCTCCCCATCGGAAGTGTGCTGTATCTGCTGTTCTGTACCAGCCGGTATGGATGGGGCTTTAAAAACTTTGTAAATGAGGCAAATGAAGGAGAGGGGATTGCTTTCCCGACCTGGGCCAGAGTCTATGTGTCCTATATCCTTCCTCTGATTGTGCTGTTTATTTTGATTGAAGGTTATATTGGATAATTCATAGAGGAAAACATCCTCTGGCATTTGGGGCCTGTGCAGACAGATGCACAGGCCTGTTTTAATCTCTAAAATGGCAATGTTTCCAGTTGTTTAAATTATTTTAAAAATTATGAAAATTTATGGTTGACATTTCCTGAAAAGTGTATTATACTTACGTACGTAATCGAGGCGTGGCTCAGTTTGGTAGAGCGCTGCGTTCGGGACGCAGAGGCCGCGTGTTCGAATCACGTCGCCTCGATTTTTTAAGGCCTGATGGTCAAGCGGTCAAGACGACGCCCTCTCACGGCGTAAACCCGGGTTCGATTCCCGGTCAGGTCACTGATGGGATGGTTGTTGCATTGCAACAGCCATTTTTCATCTTTATGGATATTGATTTACATCTAAAATTTAATAGTTGTATGCTTCCATAGCGCAGTTGGTAGCGCACTTCACTCGTAATGAAGGGGTCGCCGGTTCGAGTCCGGCTGGAAGCTTGTAAAGCAGACGATCGGTTTTCGGTGGTCTGTTTTTCATTTATTTACTACTGTGCTCTTATGGATAATGACGTACGGGCTGCCTGTCAGGATGAAGGGTATGGAAGTATTTCAGGTATTAGGAGGAGAACATACATGATTCGCTTAGGAATGATCGGAACCGGCAAAATTGTTCATATGTTTGCCCAGGCGGCTTTAAAGAGCGGAAATTATCGTCTGGAAGCTGTCTGTTCCAGAGATAAAGAGAGAGGAAAGGCATTTGCAAAAGAGTACGGAATTTCTCAGGTGACAGTGTCTCTTGAGGAGCTGGCAGAAATGAAGGATGTGGATGCGGTATACATTGCCAGTCCCAATAGCTGCCATTTCAGCCAGTCTATGATGATGCTCAGGGGAGGAAAGCATGTGATCTGTGAGAAGCCGGTGGTTCCTTCCGTGAGAGAACTTCAGGAGCTGTTGGAAGAGGCAAAAAAGCATCAGGTGATCCTGATGGAGGCTATGCGTACTGCATTTGATCCCGGCCTGAAAAAACTGGAGGAGTTGATACCCTCTGATCGGACCGGTGCGCAGGGCAACTTTGGAATATGGAAAGTATTCCTCACGTTATGATGCGTTTTTAAATGGAGAGATTCTTAACGCATTCAATCCTTCTTTGGCCAATGCGGCTGTGATGGATATTGGGGTGTACGCAGTGTACGGGCTGGTACGTCTGTTCGGAAAGCCGGAAGAGATCAGAGGACTCAATGTAAAACTGTCCAACGGAATGGAGGGGATCGGTACCATTCTTGCCCGTTATCCGGGTATGATCAGTGAGATCCTTTATTCCAAGATTACGGATACCATAGGGGAAAGCCAGATCCAGGGAGAGAAAGGAAATATCCTTGTGGATATGATATCAGAACCTTCCAGGATCACTCTGAAGCTCAGGAATCAAAAGGAGCAGGTATTCAGATTGACGAAGGATCCGAATCCCCTTTATGAGGAGGCAAAAGTGTTGGCCTCCATTCTGGAAAACAGAGATTTCCAGAGAGCGGAATGGTATCAGAAGCAGACAGCGGTCCAGATAGGTATTATTGAAGAGGTAAGACGTCAGACGGGAATTGTTTTCCACGGTGAGGCTGATACCCTCTAAGGATAGATTCCCCATGGCGGAATGCCGCATTTATATCGGTTCATTCTCATACCCGTACACCATATACTCCATCATCCGGTCCGTAGTGGTCTCATTACGGATAAAGCTCATAAGAATATGGCAGATTTTTTCAATCCGGGGTTCCGGAAAGTCCTTGCCATCTATCTCATTCTTTAAATCTTCACGCATTTCAAAGAGTGTGTCTCTTCGCGCCGGGAGGTCAAGCCTCATGGCCTTTGCAACGGTCCCTATGGCGCAGTAGGCCTCGATGGGAGAGGACATCTGAGCCGGGGGCTCAAAGCCGGCCTTGATATCCAGGGCCATTTTTATGATGTATGACATATTCAGTTCCTTCCTTTTTTGCTCCATTATATCATGGAAAGCCGCCTTTCGTTTCAGAAATATAAAAATTCTGCTAAATTTTCAAGAAAGTTTCCCGCTGCATTGTGGGAACCTGGGAACCATGGTATACTAAATTTGAATGGAGTTCCTGCATTTTCCAGCAGGAACCGTTTAAATTTTATTACAGGAGTATACGATTATGAAAAACCAAAGATTCCGGCTTTATATCAACTGGGGGCTTACAGCATTGGCTGTTATTGCCTGCAGTGTTTTTCTGGCTTTTTCCCTGATGAAAGTTCAGACTATTTTTGGAGTGATCGGAGAGATCATTCAGATTCTGATGCCTATTATTTATGGAGGCGTTCTCGCATACTTGATGCTTCCTGTCTATAATTCGGTCTATTTCTTTGTCTGCCGTAATACGAAAAAGCTGTTTACCACAGAAAAAGTCAGAAGCAGAGCGGGAAAAACAGCAGCTACAATTGCCAGTCTGCTGTTTCTGCTTATATTGGTCTGCGGCTTGGTCTGGATGATTATCCCACAGATCATGGAGAGCATTCTCGGATTTCAGGAAAGCCTGGCCGAATATATCAATAACCTCACATTATGGCTGTCACAGCTTCTTGAAGATAATCCGGAACTGGAAGAAATCGTGATGCCTCATTTTAATGAGGCGGCCATGGAATTTCAGCACTGGATGACGACAGATCTGGTGCCAAGTATTTATTTGATCCTGGATCATGTATCTGCCGGAGTGATCAATGCGGTTACAGTGGTGAAAAATATTTTGATCGGTCTGATCGTAATGATCTATCTGCTGAATTTAAAGTGGACACTTTGCGCTCAGTTTAAGAAAATAATCTATGGCCTGTTCAGTGTTCGCATGGCAAACCGGCTGATTAATGAGATCCGCTTTGCCCACCATGTGTTTGGCGGTTTCATTACAGGAAAGCTTCTGGATTCTCTGATCATCGGCATTATGTGCTTTTTCGGAATGCGGTTTCTAAAAATGCCCTATGTGCTTTTGATCAGCGTTATTATTGGTTTTACAAATGTGATCCCCTTTTTCGGTCCGTTTATCGGAGCCATTCCCAGCGCATTTCTGATCCTGCTTGTAAGCCCTTTAAAATGTCTGTATTTCCTGATCTTTATTCTGGTGCTGCAGCAGTTTGACGGAAATATTTTAGGGCCGAAGATCCTGGGAGATTCCACCGGCCTTCCCAGTTTCTGGGTGCTGTTTTCCATCCTGCTGTTCGGAGGACTCTTCGGCTTTGTCGGAATGATCATAGCGGTACCGGTATTTGCAGTATTTTATCGTTTGATCTCTGAATATATCTGCGGGATGCTCAGAAGAAAAAAGCTTTCTGCCCGTACAGATGATTACAGGGAATTAGACCATATAGATCCCATAGAGGGAACATTTATAGAGCATACGGAAAAATAACGGATCCATCAAAAGGAGGGTATTCATGGCAGATCTTCAAACCCGATATCTGGAACGGCTTGCAGAGCTTTATCCTACAGTAGCTGCGGCTTCTACGGAAGTTATTAACCTTGAGGCCATTTTAAATCTTCCTAAGGGAACGGAGCATTTCCTTACGGATATCCACGGGGAAGCAGAGGCATTTTCCCATGTGCTGAAAAATGGTTCCGGCGCAGTGCGGCGCAAGGTAAATGACGTGTTTGGGAATACGCTGTGCAGAGAAGATAAGCGCAGTCTGGCAACGCTGATCTATTATCCCAGAGAGAAAATGGCGCAGATTTTAGAGCACACGGCAAATAAGGAGGACTGGTATAAGATTACTCTTTACCGTCTTATAGAGGTCAGCAAGCGTTCCGGCAGCAAATACACCCGTTCTAAGGTGCGCAAGGCGCTGCCGCCGGAATTTGCCTATGTCATTGAAGAGCTGATGACGGAAAAGGCAGATATCCGAGACAAAGAATCCTATTACACCGCCATTATCGCCACGATTATACGGGTGGGCCGGGCGGAGGAGTTTATAAGAGCTCTCTGTGAGCTGATCCAGCGCCTGGTCGTTGACCATCTGCACATATTGGGGGATATTTATGACCGCGGCCCCGGTCCGCACCTGATCATGGATAAGCTGATGCAGTATCACTCTCTGGATATCCAGTGGGGCAACCATGACGTGGTCTGGATGGTGCCGCCGCCGGAAGTCCCATCTGCGTCTGCACTGTGCTCAAAACGACACTGGCCTACCACAACCATGCCATGCTCGAGGACTGCTACGGCATCAACCTGCGGCATCTGCAGCGGATGGCCGAGCAGTTCTACGGAAATGACGACCTGACCCTCTGGATGCCCCACACCGACGCGGCGCGCGGCCCTTACACCGAGGGAATGCTCCACCGCTGTGCCGTGATGCACAAGGCCGTGACCATTCTGATGCTCAAGATGGAGTGCAAGGTCATCGACCGCAACCCGGATTTCAAGATGCAGGGTCGGGATTTCCTGCGGCACATCGATTGGAAAAAGGGAACCGTGACCCTGAACGGGCAGGCATACCCCTTGCGGGATACCAACTTCCCCACCGTGGACCCGGCAGACCCCGCCGCCCTGAATGATGATGAGCGGCTGGTGCTTCGCAAGCTGGTGGAATCCTTCCGGCAGAGTGAGCGCTTGCAGCAGCATGTGGAATTTTTGTACGCCAAGGGCAGCGTTTACCACATCGAGAACGGCAACCTGCTCTACCACGGCGTGGTGCCCATGACCAAAAACGGCAGCTTTGCCGTGGAGCGGTTCGAGGGACACAACTACTCGGGCCGCGGCTTGATGGACTACTGTGACGAGCGGGCACGCTGCGGTTACTTTGCCCCCGAGGGCAGCGCTGCCCGGCGGAGCGGTCAGGACTTTTTGTGGTATCTGTGGTGCGGCAAGCTGTCGCCGTTGTTCGGCCGCAGCGCCATGACCACCTTTGAGCGGCTGTATATTGCCGACCCCGCAACCCACGAGGAAGTCAAGGACCCCTATTATACATGGTACAATGAAGAGGCCGCCTGCCGCCGCATCCTGGCGGAATTCGGTCTGCCCGGCACCAGCCACATCGTCAACGGCCATGTGCCGGTGCGGGAGAAGAGCGGCGAGAGCCCCATCAAGGGCGGGGGCCGTCTGGTCGTTATTGACGGCGGGTTCTGCCGCGCCTACCATGAAAAGACCGGCATTGCAGGGTATACGCTGGTGTACTCCAGCCGCACCATGTCCCTGCGGACCCATCAGCCCTTTGTCAGTGCCGAAAAGGCCGTGAACGAAAACATCGACATCGTGTCGCAGAAGAACATTCTGGAAACGGAGAACCACCGCATTCTGGTGGAAGAGACGGACGAGGGCGAGATCCTTCGGGAGCGGGTGCATGACCTGAAACAGCTGGTCAAGGCCTATCAGCTGGGCTGGATCAAGGAGACCTGCAGCGAGGATTGCGTCTGGTAAGGGGCGCTGATTGTAAAATTTTTGAAATAAGAAACAAAAATATCGAATATTTCCGCAGATTCTGGGCAAAACAGAAAATAATCCGGCAGGGGAAAAGGGGCTTTGCTTTTTGCCCGAAGTTGTGTATAATAAGATAGCTGTATCGTGAGGGTGTGTACCCAGCGGTGCGCGGAGAGATCAAGTAAGAACCCTGAGTGGCCCTGCCGCTGGCGGGCCTGCGACAAGGAGATTATAAAATTGGAAAAGTTTGTTATTACGGGCGGCAAGCCCCTGCATGGCGAAGTCACCATTTCCGGTGCAAAAAAATGCGGCTGTGGGCATTCTGCCTGCCACCATTCTGGCGGCAGATGTCTGTGTGATCGAAAATCTGCCGGACATCAGTGATGTGGCAGTCAGTCTGAAGATCCTGAGCACCCTGGGTGCCGGCATCAAGATGCTGAACCGCAATACCTACGAGATCGACACCACCCACCTGAACTGCACCAACGTCCCGGACGATCTGTCCCGCCAGATGCGTGCCAGCTACTACTTCCTGGGTGCACTGCTCTCCCGCTTTGGCAAGGCACAGGTGGCCATGCCCGGCGGCTGCAATCTGGGCCCCCGTCCCATCGACCAGCACCTCAAGGTGTTCAGCGCGCTGGGCGCAGAGGACAGCGTGGACTATGGCATGATCACCGTTCGCTCCAAGGAGCTGAACGGTGCCATATCTTCTTTGATAAAGTCAGCGTGGGCGCTACCATGAACGGTATGCTCTCCGCTGTGATGGCACAGGGCCAGACCATTCTGGAAAACTGCGCCAAGGAGCCCCATGTTGTTGATCTGGCAAACTTTTTTGAATATGTGCGGCGCGGATGTGCGCGGTGCCGGCACCGATGTGATCAAGGTGCGCGGCGTGGAAAAGATGCACGGCTGCACTTACAGCATCATCCCTGACCAGATCGAGGCGGGCAGCTACATGGTTGCCGCTGCTGCCACCGGCGGCGACGTTCTGATCAAAAATGTCACCCCCAAGCATCTGGAACCCATCACGGCAAAGCTCCGCCGTGCCGGTGTGGATGTGGAGGAATTCGATGATTCCGTCCGCGTCTCCCGCAAGGGCGATATCCTGCCGCTGAAGATCAACACCATGCCCCACCCGGGCTTCCCCACCGATATGCAGCCCCTGATGGGTGTGCTGCTCAGCGTGGCAAAGGGGACCTCCACCATCACCGAGAGCGTGTGGGACAACCGCTTCCGCTATGTGGACGAGCTGCGCAAGATGGGCGCAGTGGTGCAAGTGGATGGTCAGGTGGCCGTGTTTGAGGGTGTGGACAAGCTGAACCCCGCCCCCCTGCGCGCTTCTGACCTGCGTGCCGGTGCGGCCATGGTCGTTGCTGCCCTGATGGCAGACGGCACCAGCGAGATCGAGGAGATCGGCCACATTGAGCGCGGCTACGAGAACATCGTGGAAAAGCTGCGCGGCCTGGGCGCTGAGATCAGCAAGGTGGATCGGATGCCTGCCGCACTGGAATCGGCAATGTGATCATTCAGAACCTCTCAGTCTGTTTTGCAGAAGTTTTCCTGACAGGGAGCTTTTGTGAAGCAATGACGGAGAGGTTCGTTTCTTGAGGTTTGAAATGTCTGAATTCATCTCGTTATACTCTGGTTCCTCCGGCAACTGCAGCGTGGTGCGCACCGGGGGAAAAGTACATCATCATCGATATGGGAAAGGGCGTGCGCACTACCTCGGCGGCGCTCAAGGAGCTGGGCCTGAACATCAGCGATTGTGCGGGCATTCTGGTCACTCATGAGCACTCTGACCACGTCAAAGGGGCTGACCACCTTCCTCAAAAAGAATCCGCTGCCGGTATACGGCGCAGACGATACGCTGGATTTCCTGGATGCAAACGGTATCGTGCCCGCCAGCTGTGAGCTGCGCACCCTGTCCGGCGGGGAAGAGGATGTGGGAGATTTCGGCGTGACGATGTTCCCCACCAGCCACGACGTGCCCTGCGTGGGCTACCGCATCCACACCCCGGACAACAAGACCATGACCATTGCCACCGACCTGGGAGTCCTGACCCCGCCGGTGCATCAGGCCCTGAGCGGCTGTGACCTGGTGGCATTGGAAAGCAACTACGACCTCCACATGCTCCGCAGCGGGCGGTATCCCTACTACCTGCGCTCCCGCATCGAGTCCAACCGGGGCCACCTTTCCAACGATGAGTGCTCGGCAAAGCTGCTGGAGCTGATCCAGGAGGGATGCAAGAAGTTTGCCCTCTGCCATCTCTCGCAGGAGAATAACACCCCGGCGCTTGCTTTGCAGACCATGTTCAACACCCTGGGTGCGGCAGGTGTCGTGCCGGAAAAGGACTGCATCGTGCAGGCCCAGCGCCGCAATGAGATCAGCCCCACGCTTACATTTTAAGAAAAAATGGCCCTCTCCGTCAATGCTTCGCAAAGCGTGACAGAGAGGGCCATTTTTGTTGTTATGCCAGATCCGGCAGGATATCGGGCCAGAGGGCCTGCTCCTGCCGCAGGTCGGTGAAAACGCAGTCCAGATAGATCTTGTTCACAGCCGAGATGATGGTGCTGCGCAGGAGCTTGCGTGCATCATCAACATCCGGCTCCAGCTCGGAAAAGCTTTTGGTCAGGCCGAATACATAGGGCAGGTAATTCTCCAGTTCATCGCAAAAGGTATCATACGCCTGCGCGGAGGTATAATGCGCCCGCTGCATCTTGAACAGACTGTCGATGTTTTCCATGGACAGGACATTTTTAGAAACTACGATGTAGATCAGGCAGGCCAGCTGATCCCGGGTATACTTCTTTTTGATGGGGTGGCTGATGATCCCTTTCTTAACGTAGTTGCTCACCATGGAAGCGGTGAGCTCCACCCCCTGAAATGTGCGGAAACACCCGTTGACAAACTGTACACTCTGCATCCAGATAAAGCCCTACGGTGGGGAGTTCTGCATACCGGGGCAGGGCAAACCCTGCGGCGCAGGCCGCAACGCGGCGGTTTGATTCTAATTTCATGCGGACAGTATACCATGTTTTGGAAATGCGGTCAACAGGAAATGAAACTTTTGAAATAATTCATAAACA